>Ga0315291_10001139_pt1 | contig 35537 bp, 32 predicted proteins | sample YL17G12_20_MG_FD_203070 | JGI IMG/M metagenome (GOLD analysis project Ga0315291, IMG submission 203070) | Sediment microbial communities from Yellowstone Lake, YNP, Wyoming, USA - YL17G12_20 | ecosystem: Environmental > Aquatic > Freshwater > Lake > Sediment | place: USA: Wyoming | collected...
TATGGATGCGGTGAGCACTTTCGGTGATGTTGAAGATCCGTGGAATATCCAATGCAGAAAATCTCCTTATGGGTGTGAATAGATTCGGTCACTGCCTAACGATGCCCATCACCTGCGGGCGGAAGGGACGCAGGGAAACGACGCAGAGCCGCAAGCTCTGCTCCCGACCGTCAGGTGAATGGGCGGGTTAGACCGAGTCATGCCCCTCACAGGCGGAACCCACGTTCGCCCATTTGATGCTCGTTATCCCATCGGGAGTAATACTAAGAACGTCGCACCCCTCAGTGGGCGAGAGCCCGACACTCGAACTAGGGAGCAATCCTCCCACTTTCGCCAGAAACTCGAGACAAAATCCAGCCAACTCGGCGACTTCCTGTATTTTCCAGCGGGGTCTGGTTCCCGCCAAAAGGTTCATTGCAGAACCCACCACCCCGGCGGCACTCATCCAGAACGAGTCGTCCCCGTTCCATGTGAAGAAAGGCTCATAGATCTTGAGGAAGCTGCGTACAAGATCAGCTTCTGCCTCAAGCGTGGGCTCGCAGACCTTCTGCACGAGCACGCGTATCTTTTGCGGTATGTGATTATTAGCAGGCACACGAGACTCAAAGGAGGCAAGTTCGCGCTCAAGTTCCAGCTGAGGCCGATAACTGTCGTGATCGGGACCAAGCCGGTTATACCAATACCACATCTGAGGTACCGGCAACGCGGACCCCCCTACCTTTTCGAATCCGACGAGGTGGACGGCGGAGTAGTCGGTGGCCCCGGCAAAGCGCTCTGTCCACTTGGACGCAAAGGCATGGGCAACCTCTCGCAAGGTGTCTTTGACCAAGACGGCCTGCTGAAAGAAACCGTGAGAGGCTTCGAAGTAATCGCCGCACGTGGCCATGGCGCAGACCACTTTCCCCGACGCGGGCGGACGGAACAACTTGTGTGCCATCCCTTGACCATTGCTGGTGACAGTCCTGACGTCACTGGCAAGGACAAAACCGTCATGTGTCCATATGTCAAAGAAGAAACTCATTTGAAGTCACCTCTCCGTCTAACTACGGCTTGTGCCGTTTCCAGATAAGTACCTTTGGAACTTCCTTTTTTCCAGATAACACTCGTTGCCTATTGGTCACCAACTCCCCTGTGTTGAAACTCTTGCGACAATCCTCTCCTCCACAGTCGGTCTTATGCGGTTTCCGCATATGACCACCCCACTTGCTTCAAATCGTGTCCATGGGGCTTCGCACCCCCTTGCCTCCTCGGTTCAATACATGTGTGTAAACCATTGTGGTCCTGATGTCTTTGTGCCCAAGAAGCTCCTGGACTGTCCTTATGTCGTAACCGCTGTCAAGTAGGTGAGTTGCAAAGGAATGCCTGAGAGTATGACAGGTCGCACGCTTGGCAATACCGGCATCGCATGCTGCCGTCCTTACGGCTTTTTGGACAATTGACTCATCCAGATGGTAGCGGCCTTGCTCACCTGTCCGGGCGTTTACCCACCTGTTCTTCTGCGGAAACACATACTGCCATCCCCATTCCCGAGGAGCCTTCGGATACTTGCGTGCAAGTGCGTAGGGCAGCCCCACTCTGCCGAATCCACAAATCATATCCTTCTCGTGGATTCGCTTGACCTTCTGTAAGTGCTCAAGAAGTGGTTGTCTTGCTGCCTGAGGCAGCATTGTGACACGATCCTTGAATCCTTTGCCGTCACGAACGGTGATTTGGTTCGCACCAAAATCGATATCCTGCACTCGCAAACACAAGCACTCATTCAGCCGAAGACCAGCGCCATACATAAGACTGGCCAAGAGCCAATTCTGTCCATCCAGGTGGTTCAAAACGGTTTTCACCTCATCTCTGGTCATGACAATCGGCAAACGCTTCGGTTTTCGGGCGCGAATAACCTCGCCAAGATCGCCGATTCCTCTGTTGAGAACATGTCGGTAGAGAAATAAGACGGCACTAAGGGCCTGATTCTGTGTTGATGCACTGACCTTTTCTTCGATGGCGAGGTGCGAAAGAAAGGTGTTGATTTCCTTCTCACCCATGTCGGCTGGATGGCGCAACTTGTGATAAAACACAAACCGCTTCACCCACAAACAGTAGGTCTCTTCGGTCCTGCCGCTATAATGTCGAGAGCGCAAAGCATACCGCAGCTGGTCTAGTAATTTGGGCGGCTTCCGCTCGTCCGAAGTCAGGGGCTGGTTCCCAAACTCCTTCTTGACAAAGCCATGCTCTACCCAACCTCTCGATCTTCCCTGTGAAGCGTCCACAACCTCAACCTCCTCCCCCCCAAAAGCAAGTACCAAATCGTCTACGAAATCTTCAAGATAATGTGGTCTCACGTCCGCATTGCAGTACGGCACGCCGCTGCCTATCCGCCAAAGCCCGCCCTGTCAGAATGCCTGTTGTAGCCGAACGCAATCGCCGATCAAGCAAAAGGTGATACATCAAGTGCGTTCAGCCCTGGAAATGTATCACACAACAATTATGATGTCAATAGCGAAGTTGTCTGAATGTCAGCGGTCCGATTGGCCGTGAGTCACTCGCGGCGCTCTTCAATGTAACCCACTTGCTAGTTCCGTAGGCACATCACACGCGGCGTTCCGTATCGCAGGCCCACCGGCCGCAAGCCCACTCGCCGCCTCACACGGTCGGAATGTGGCGGCGGCAAGCCCCCGCCTACATCGCCCTCAGCCGAGCGATGCGTTCCTCTATCGGCGGGTGCGTGCTGAAAAGCGAGCTGCCCCGTTTCTCAAAGGGTTTTATCGGATTGACGATGTAGAGATGCTGGGTCGCTCGGTTTGCAACCTCGAGGACTTCCTTGTCGCCCGCTATCTTCTCGAGCGCCGCGGCCAGCCCTTCTGGGTAACGTGTGAGCTGAACTGCCGAAGCGTCGGCCAGGTATTCCCGCTGGCGCGAGACCGCAAGTTGTAAGAGCTTTGCGAAGAGGGGCGCGACAATTGCGAAGACAAGCGCGATCAGTACGAATACGGCACCGCCTGCGCCACCGACACTCTTCCGTCTACCACCACCTCGCCCCCAAAAAACTCCCCTCAGGAAGAAGTCGCTCACGAGAACTATGGATCCAACCATTACTCCGACCATCGTGGCAAAAAGGATGTCGCGATTACCGACGTGTGACATCTCGTGCGCCATCACGCCTTGAAGCTCGTCGCGGGTGAGCTTCTCCATCAGTCCCGTCGTGATTGCGACTGATGCGTGCTGCGGGTCCCGGCCAGTGGCGAAAGCGTTGGGAGCTGTGTCATCGATGACGTAGACAGCAGGCATCGGAACACCCGCCGCGATGGTTAGCTCCTCTATCACGTCGAAGAACTGCGGATAATCCTCTTTCTCAATTCTCCGAGCTCGGCTCATTGTGAGGATTGCTTTGTCGCCGCTGTAATAAGCGAAAAGAGACGCGATGATCGCCACAATGACTGCCAGAAAGATCCCTCCGTACCTGTTCCCCCAGTAGGCACCCATAAGGTACCCTAGAGTCACAAGCACGGCTGTTACCAGAACAACAAGCATCCACGAGTTTCTCTTGTTAGCTGCTATCTCGTTATACATCAGCAAACCTCGAGCGAGACAAGGCTCAGGCGAAGCTAACCTTCGGCGCTTCGCGTTGCCCCATGTCCTCCAGTTCGAAAAATTCTACCGGCTTAAACCCGAACATACCTGCAAGCATATTCGAAGGCACAGTCGCTATTCTCGTGTTGTAATCCATCACACAATCGTTGTAGTGCTGCCGCGCGAAAGATATCCTGTTCTCGGTCGAGACCAGGTCTTCGCGCATTGCAAGCAGGTTCTGGCTCGCCTTGAGATCAGGATAGTTTTCCACGACAGCGAACAGCGAACGCAGTGTACCAGTGAGCAAGTTCTCCGCCTTGGCCTGATCCTTTACCCCAGACGCATCGATGGCTTGCTGTCTGGCCTTGGTCACGTTCTCCAACACCTCGCGCTCGTGCTTCAGATATCCCTTAGCAGTCTCGACAAGGTTGGGAATGAGATCATAGCGCCGCTTGAGTTGTACATCGATCTGCGCCCAGCCGTTGTCGCAACGCTTTTTAAGCCGCACGAGTGCGTTGTAAAGGCCGACAATGATTAGGACCAGTGCGACGATGATGACCAGCAGGACTATTCCGCCCATTGATAACCTCCTTGCTGTGTGATTACAGCGGGGTTCGCGTTTCCGTAGCGTCTTCGCCGTCTTTTCAGCGACGGAGGGACCGATGACCTTTGCGCCATTCTAACCTTTCAAAGGCTCTCAGACAACACCATTCACGCCCCGCACTGACTTCCCGATTGACTCCGTCTATCCTTGTGCGCTTCGTACGGAGCCTATTCAGCGCCTTTTGTGGTTGCGCGATGCCGCAAGGGCATGTATCATCTGTCGTTTGTGAGTCTTAATAAGGGACGACTATGGATAGAGACCTTTCAAAACTCAGTATCGACCCCTCGGTGAGGGAGCGGGCAAGGCTTGACCGCCGCGTGATCGTTGGCGTTGCGGTAGTCGCCGTCGCGATACTAACGACCATTCTCTGGTTCTTTGTTGCGAGGCGCGCTGTCGAGGTCCGTGTGGCAGTGGTGCGGGAAGCCAATCCAGCTCAGGCCGCGGTATTGAATGCGAGCGGATACGTGACCCCGCGACGCCGGGCGACTGTCTCCGCCAAGGTTACGGGAAAGGTCGCGCAGGTCCTCATCGACGAAGGCATGCAAGTCAAGTCCGGACAGGTACTCGCTCGGCTCGACGGCGTCGATGCAGCAGCAGCTCTCCGTGCGACTCAAGCCCAACAAGCCGTTGCGGTTGCGGCACTCGATGATCTAAAGGTCAGGCTCGCAAACACAAACAAGACTCTCAAGCGCATACGGGAACTCAACGCTCGGAAGCTCGTGAGCGATGAGGATCTCGACAACGCCGAGACCGCGGTGGCGAGCTATGAGGCGCAGATCAAGGTCGCGGAGGAGCAGGTTAAGGCCGCTGAGCGCTCGACCGAGGTCGCCCGGCAGAATCTGGACAACTGCGTCGTTCGCGCCCCCTTTGACGGTATCGTCGTTTCCAAGGACGCCCAACCAGGGGAGATGGTTTCTCCCATCTCTGCCGGGGGTGGTTACACGCGCACGGGCATCGCGACAATCGTGGACATGAACTCACTCGAGATCGAGGTTGACGTGAACGAATCCTATATCGCCCGCGTGAGGCCCGGCCAGCGCGTCGAAGCCGTGCTCGACGCATACCCTGACTGGCAGATACCCTGTAGGGTTCGAACTGTGATCCCGACGGCAGACAGGCAGAAAGCGACGGTCAAGGTTCGCATCACCTTCGATGAGCTTGACCCACGTATTCTTCCCGACATGGGGATCAAGGTTTCTTTTCTGGAAGGGTCTATAGATTCGACCGCTGCATCCTCCGCTGCATCTCTCGCGCTCGTGCCCCGCGACGCCGTGCGGTTGGATGGAGGTAGGCCCTATACTTTCGTCGTAAAGGATGGTCGCATCGAACGCCGGGCCATAAAAACCGGCCGGGAAAGCGGTTCCGACCTGGAGATTCTCGCAGGACTCAGGCGGGGTGAGCAGGTCGTTATTTCATCACGCGGCGAGCTACATGACGGCTCACGCGTTTCTGTTGCCAGGTAGTCAGGCTTACTCAAGGAGATTAAGATGGTTCGGGTCGATGGTAAGGGCAGCGGATCGGTCGTCGAAATCAGAGATCTTGACAAGAAATACCACCGCGGTGGGGAAGAGATAGACGTTCTGCGCGGCCTCAATCTTGACGTCGACAAAGGCGAGTTCATCGCGTTCATGGGTCCCTCGGGCTCGGGAAAGACGACGCTCCTCAACCTTATCGGGGGTCTGGACGTACCAACCGCCGGTTCCGTGCGTATTGCAGGGGAAGAGATAAGTGCTCTATCTGGCCGCAGGCTTGCCGCATGGCGAGCGCGCAACATCGGATTCATCTTCCAGATGTACAACTTGATCCCGGTTCTCACTGCTTACCAGAACGTGCAGCTCCCGCTCCTCCTTACCGGCCTCTCGAAGACCGAACGCCGCAAGCACGTTGAAGCCGCGCTCGACCTCGTGGGGCTCAGCGATCGCATGCACCACTACCCGCGCCAGCTCTCGGGCGGCCAGGAGCAGCGTGCGGCGATCGCGCGCGCCATCGTCGCGGACCCCACGATTCTCCTTTGCGACGAACCTACTGGGGATCTTGACCGCGCGTCGGGTGACGAGATACTCGACATCATCAGCCGCCTTGCGAAGGAGTTCGGGAAGACCGTCTTCCTGGTGACCCACGACTCGCTCGCCGCGCAGCGGGCCGGAACGATGCTCCACCTTGAAAAGGGAACGCTCCTCGAATGCAGCGCGGCCGGACCATCTGCATGCCTGTCTGAGGAGAAGGCGTGATGAAGTACCTTCACCTCATCCTGGTCAACCTTAAGCGCAAAAAGCTACGGACGGCGCTCACCGTAGGGTCCTTCTTGGCAGCGCTATTCCTATTCGCACTTTTAATGACGATTAAGTCTGCCCTTAGCTCGGGAGTGGACGTAGCCGGGGCGAACAGGCTCGTCGTCCGCAACAGAGTCTCCATTATCATGCCCCTGCCCTTCTCTTACAGAGATCAGATGCGACAGATGCCGCACGTCGCGGACGTTACGTTCGCAACATGGTTCGGCGGATACTATCAAGACATGAAAAACTTCTTTCCCAACTTTGCGATCGATGCGGAGTCATATCGTCAGGTTTTTCCCGAATACATTATCCCGGAAGAACAGTGGAACGCCTTTGTTAATGACCGACAGGGCTGCATCATCAGCCCGCTGCTCGCTCAACGGTTTGGATTCAAGCTTGGCGACCGGATTCCCCTTGAGGGTACGATCTGGCAGGGGACCTGGCAGTTCAACGTTCGCGCGATTTACGAGGTCAAACGCAAGGAATTGCTTACGTCGGAGCTCTGGTTCCAGTACGCGTACCTTGATGAGCAGAGACCGTTCATGAAGGGCACAGTCGGGTGGTACATTGTCAAGGTGGACGACCCCGCGAACGCCGTCCAGGCGGCCAAGGCAATCGACGGACGCTTCGCGAACTCTCCCTTCGAGACCAAGACGGAGACGGAGAAAGCTTTCGCTGCCGGCTTCGCAAACCAGATCGGCAACATCAAACTTCTCATAATGTCGATCGGGAGCGTCGTTTTCTTTACCCTGCTCCTGGTCACGGGAAACTCCATGGCAATCGCGGTGCGCGAACGGACCGGGGAGCTAGCCGTCATGAAAACTGTGGGTTTTAGCGACGTCTCGATCCTATTGCTCATCATGGCGGAATCACTTCTAGTGGCCGCAGTAGGTGGAGCAGCAGGGCTGGGGCTCGCAAAGCTTTTTACTCTTGGTGGTGATCCGACTCGTGGGATGCTCCCGTATTTTTACCTGTCCGGGAGCGCTCTCGCCATGGGGCTGGGATTGGCGCTTTTGTCAGGTGCTGTCGCGGGCATCATACCAGCGGTCGGAGCGATGCGTCTCAGAATTGTCGACGCCTTGAGAAAGGTGTAAGCATGCCAATACCTATCGAATACAATTTCCGAAGCGTCGTCAACCGGTGGGTCTCCACGCTTGTGGCCGTGTTGAGCATCGCAGGCACAGTGGCCGTGTTCATAGTCATGCTGGCCATGGCCCAAGGTTTCAGGGCAACACTCGTTTCATCAGGCTCACCGCAGAACGCTCTCGTACTGCGCGCCGGGGCGCAGGCAGAGATGATGAGCGCGATCATGCTCGACCAGGTCAGGGTCATCGCCGACGCGCCTGGCGTGGCCCGTTCTGCTACCGGAGAACCCCTGGTTAGCGCAGAGGTTGTCGTGATAGGTGCATTTCCCCTCGTTTCTTCTGGGTCGGACGCAAACGTGCAGATCCGTGGCGTCTCTCCGCTCGCATTACAGGTACGGCCCGAAGCTCACATCGTGCAGGGGAGGTTTTTCCAGAGCGGTCTCGCGGAGTTGGTCGTCGGCAAAAACGTTCCTGGGATCTACAGGGGTTTCGACCTGGGTTCCAGGGTTGAGTTTGGCGGGGGCCGGTGGACGGTCGCTGGAGTGTTCGATGCGGGAGGAAGTTCCTTCGACTCCGAGGTGTGGTGCGACGCGAGCGTATTGAACCAGATTTACAAGCGTCCTGAGAATGTATTCCAGTCAGTCACCGTGCGGCTCGCCTCCATCGGGAGTTTCAAAGGGTTCAAGGACGCCGTGACGACCGACCCGCGTCTCACGATTGACGTATTTCGCGAGAAGTCGTGGTACTCGGAACAGTCCCGAGTGGTATCGACTATCATAAGGGTGCTGGGTTTCCTCGTCGCCGCAGTCATGGCAGTGGGTGCAGTTTTCGCTGCTCTTAATACAATGTACTCGGCCGTCGCCGCCCGCTCCTCCGAGATCGGCACCCTGAAAGCTCTCGGCTTCGGCCCCGGGAGCATTGTGGCGTCGTTTCTCGCCGAATCGATGATCATCGCGCTTGCAGGAGGCGCAGTCGGCTGCATCGCCGCCCTTCCCTTCAACGGCTTTACCACGGGTACGATGAACTGGGCGAGCTTTTCGTATCTCGCATTTTCCTTCCGTGTGACGCCCCCGATTGTCGCGAGTGGCATTATCTTCGCTCTCTTGATGGGGGTACTGGGCGGTCTTCCCCCGGCGGTACGCGCGGCACGCCTCCAGATCATCACCGCACTCAGGGGACTGTGATCTTTCTAGGATACGGTAGCTGTTTTGATCGCAGCACTTACGGACTTGTAATCGCCATGACGCTCTGGAAGTAGCAGTCATCATTACGCTCCGGAATTGCGATCACCATGCCCCTTCCGAGTCGTAATCATCGTGGCGCTCCGGAAGCTGTCACCATCACGGCGTCAACATCATCTTGCCTGCGTTGGCTCGGAAAGGCGCGAGAAATCAGCTAACTTCAAGAACTCAGACCTCACAAATGCCAGGAGACCGAGCCTTCTGTCTCGCACCTCAGCGTCCTGATCCATCACCATCACGCCCTCGAAAAATGCATCGATCGTTGCCTTGAGGACCAGTAAGTGGGCGATTGCCTTTTCGTAGTTCTCATCAGAGATGGCCTCCGATATGAGGCCGGAGACCTCCATCACATGTTCATAAAGACGGCGCTCTACCTCTTCGCGCAAGTCTGCGGCAACGGGAGTCGGGTACTCCTGGGTTTTCAAGATGTTGGAAACTCGCTTGAAAGATATTACAACCCCGGAGAAGTGCTCGTTTGACTTCCAGCGCGACAGGGCGCCCGCCTTGAGCCAGCTCCTGAACGGGTCATCGCTGTCAACCGAAAGCACAGAATCCACGACGTCTTGCTCCATGCCCATCTCTGAGAGAATGAACGCCAGCCGCTGAGACAGGAAAGAAGCTATCCCGCGATCTAAGTCTGTGACCCTCGCCTCGTGACCTCCGCTCGCAACACCCTTCATGTCAAACTGGCCCGAGAGAAGTTGAATCGCCTTCTCGACGCCGGACGATACAGAGAAGTGCAGCTTCTTTTCGATAAGGATTCGCATCATGCCGTTAGCCTGACGCCTCACACCGTATGGATCCTCAGATCCAGAGGGGGCTCTATCCGTCGCGAAGGATCCCACGATTTCGTCCAACCTGTCCGCAACGCTGACCGCGCACCCCTCGAGGCTCGAAGGCAAAGCATCTCCGGCAAATCCCGGCAGGTAGTGCTCCTTGATGGCCGAAGACACGCCTGCCTCTTCCCCCGCCCTGGCGGCATACTCACCGCCGATTATGCCCTGGAGAGTAGTGAATTCCTTGCCGTCCTTCACCATCTCGCTCACAAGATCCACCTTGCAGAGTAGGCCCGCTCTCCCTGCAATCTTCGCCCCGGATTGGTCCCAGTTCTCCATGACGAATTGAGAAAGCTCAGCGAGCCGCTCGCTCTTGTCAAAGACCGACCCCAGGGATTCCTGCCAGACCACGTTCTTGAGCAGCTCGAGCTGCTTTGCGATGCCGATCGACAGGTCTTTTTCCCAGTAGAAGCGGGCGTCGTCAAGTCTCGCCTTGAGCACTCTCTCGTTTCCCTTACGCACGTTTTCTTCGCCTTCGCTGCCACCATTGCGAAGCGTGATGAAACAGGGCATGAGATTGCCCTGGTCATCTTGAACGGCGAAGTAGCGCTGGTGTTCGCGCATTGCGGTCACGACGACTTCCCCGGGTAACTCGAGAAAACTCCTGTCAAAGGAACCCACAACAGGAACGGGGAACTCGAGCAAGTTTGCGACGATGCTTATGAGCTCCGGGTCTTCGGCAATCCTTCCCCCCTTCTTGGCGGCCTCCCGCCCTACAATCTCGTCAACAATTCGTCTCCGCTGTTTGGAATCCGCTATCACCCAGGCTTTCTCAAGCTTTGTGACGTACTCCGATGGGTTCTTCAGCTTGATCGGTTCGGGAGCAAGGAATCTGTTGCCAAAGGTGAGCCTGCCGGAGTTGACCCCCGCAACGCTGAACGGAACCACGTCGTCCGCCAGGAGAGCAACGACCCACCTGATGGGCCGTCCAAATCGTGCTGCGGGGTCCGCCCAGGTCATTGTCCTGGGAAAAGAAAGCGAGAGTATGAGCGCGGGCAGAAACTCTGAGAGCACTTCCTCTACGGGCTTCCCCTCCTCTTTGACGATCGCGCAAACGTAGTCTCCCTTGTCGGTTTTCTTGACGGCGAGGCATTCCACGGGAACGCCCTGGCTCCGCGCAAACCCTTTTGCAGCCCGGGTAGGATTGCCCTTATCGTCGTAAGCAATCCTCGAAGCTGGCCCCACGACCTCTTTCTCGAGGTCTGGTTGTCTGTCTGGGAGCCCTTTGACATGTAGCGTGAGCCGCCTCGGCGTCGAATAGCGCTCGACGGATGAATATGTGACACGTCGCGGACTCAGCTCCGCAGCTATTTTCCGACTCAGCTCTTCCAGGGCAGGCTCAATGTAGCTCGCCGGAAGCTCTTCTACGCCGATCTCTAGCAGGAAATCCGAGCTTGACCCCTTCATGCCCTGCCTCCCTCTTTCTCAGCGGGTGTCGACGCAAGAAGCGGATAGCCCAGCTCCTCTCTTTGAGCCAGGTACGCAAGAGCCGCCTTCCGAGCCAGACGGCGGACCCTTCCAATGTAGCCGACCCGTTCGGTAATGCTTATTGCCCCCCTGGCCTCAAGAACGTTGAATAAATGAGAGCACTTTATCACATAATCGTAGCCTGGAAGAACGAGGCGCTTTTCCAGAAGCCTCACGGCCTCCTTTTCGAACCGATTGAACAGGTCCTTGTGAAGCTCTATCTCGCTTTCTTCATAATTGAATTTGGAGAATTCGTACTCGCTTCTCTTGAATAGCTCCCCCCACTTGATGTCGTTTGACCACCGGAGCTCCGAAAAGCTTTCTGCACCCTGCAGCACGGTTGCAATGCGTTCGAGGCCGTACGTAATCTCGGCGGAAATAGGATTCAAGTCGATGCCACCGGACTGTTGAAAATAGGTAAACTGAGTTATCTCAAGCCCGTCGAGCCAAACCTGCCACCCAAGCCCCCACGCTCCGAGGGTAGGAGATTCCCAATCATCTTCGACGAGCCTCAGATCGTGGAGCTTGGGTTTGATTCCGATTACCTCGAGGCTCTTGAAGTAGACGTCCAGCACGTCAAACGGAGCCGGTTTCAGGATGACCTGGTATTGATAGAACCTCTGCACCCTGAACGGATTGTCACCGTAGCGCCCGTCCTTGGGTCTTCTCGAAGGCTCCACGTAAGCAACCTTCCAGGGCTCCGGTCCCAGAACTCTGAGGAATGTTTCGGGATTGAAGGTTCCAGCGCCGACTTCGGAACTGTAGGGCTGGGTAAGCACGCAACCGTAATCAGACCAGTATTTCTCAAGCTGAATAAGCATGTCCTGAAAGGTCATGATCTACCCCGTCTGATATGGAGTTTCAAAATGCCCGGTTTTTTCGATTTCTTCAAACGCACCCTTTGCAAGGAATCCAGGCTTCATCTCTGGCTTCAGAGTCTCCGCTCATTTCAGGCTTTTCAAGAGCCTCAACGACTTTAGCCTCGGCAGCCTGCCCACGTGAAACTGCAGGAAAACCTCGATAGTTCTGTCTAGCTCGTTTTCAAGTCTCGGCGCGGGATTTTCGGCCGCCGCAATAGAGAGATTCTCCCTCTGTAGCTTTCGCAAGAGATCTCTTGCCTCAGGTGACACCTGAAAGGAATCTGGCTCTTTAGAGGCGCAGGCCTTACAGATCAAACCACCTTTCAAGGGAGCGAATCTTGTGAGCCCGGAGTCTTCCTCGTTTCCGCAACGAGAACACCGGAAAAGTTCGGGTTTGTAGCCCAACAGTTCGGCAGCTCTGATCTCAAACGCCCAGAACACACTTTTTAGACCCTCCCTGGGGCACGTTTCCAGACAACCGAGCGCGTCGAGCAAAAGCTGAAACAAGGGCGGGTTTGCTTCCTCACCCATCACCATGCCGTCCAGAAGCTCTATGCAGGCGCTTGCAAATGCAAAGCGGGCAACGTCCTTTTCGAGGACGGGAAAATGACGCAGAGCATCGCTCTGAGAAATAAGCTGAAGATCTCTTCTGTCCTTGCGGTAGAAGACCACGGCAGAGTGAGTAAAAAGCTCAAGGCTGGAGCCGAACTTCGTGCTAGAGCTTCTTGCCCCCTTGGCCACAGCTTTCATTTTTCCGAAGTCCTTGGTGTACAGCCAGACAATCTTGCTTGTCTCGCCTAGCTTGAGACTTCTTGTAACCACTGCTTCACTCTTACAGATAGCCACCCGATATCCTTTTCACTGGAGCGCGAAAACGTCGGGAAGACCAAGCTTCGCCTCGACTCGAGTGTTGCCAGGTCTCGCGTGGTGCGTCAGTCAAGGTGCGGCGCGATATTCAAAGCGAGGCTTGCCGCGCTCCCCTGCGTTGCGCTCGCTGGCCCGGCCGGGTTAGACCCACCAGGTGAGCCTCACCGTGAACTAGCCTCAACGCACACTCTCACAAGCCTGATTCTGCGGTCATCTGCCGCTGCCACCTCGTACAGCACTCCTCCCTTCCTTGTGCTTGCACCGACTTCGGGAATCCTTCCGAACTCCTGAAGAAGATACCCTGCCAGGGTCTCATAGTCACCCCTGGGGAGTTTGATACCGGTGGCGGATTCAAACTTCTCTATTTCGATCTGTGCGTGGACGAAGAACAGCCCCTCCGCTGCGCGATGGATTGTACGCCTCAAAATAACTGGCTCGTGACCCATCTCGCCAACCAGCTCCTCAAGAACGTCCTCGACCGTAACCAGACCGGCGGTTCCTCCATATTCGTCCAGCACTATTGCCATGTAACCGCGGCTTTTCTGGAACTCCTTGAGCAACTCGTCGCACGTCTTCGATTCAGGAACCATGGGCACGGGTCTCACAATCTGCGAGACAGTTTTGGTCAGGTCGTTCTCTTTGAGCAAATCCATCACGTGCACGATGCCGATCACCGACTCAAGATCACCCTCGTAGACCGGCACTCTAGAGAATCTCTTCGTAGCGAAAACGTCCACGCATTCAGCCAGCGCACTGGAGCTTGCCACGGCAACTATTGCACTCCTTGGCACCATCATGTCCTCGGCTGTGGTCCTGGCAAACTTCTTGATAACCGAAGCGAGAGGCTCGCTGCGCAGAGTCTCCAAGGGGTCTCGCGAAAAGACGGTATGAAGTTCTCTTGCGGAAGCCTCCTCAAGATAAGAAGCTGCGGGACCCGCAGCATTTCTTGCTATTGTAGCCGCCACCTTGCCAATGGGCAACACGAAAAAGCGAACCACGATGCCCTCAAGCTCGCTCAATGGCCCTTCCCCACCGAGAGCCGAAGCCAGCCAAAGCGGCGCTGCAACTGCAAGGACCAGGATCAGGATGAGCCACGCGACAGTCCCCGCCGCTGCCCACGCCACCGCGCGGCCCACTTCTTGAGCGGCCAACGATGATGAGAATGGCGACGACGAAACCAGGGACAACGAGGCAAATGATGAAGTAAGCGCGACAAAGAAGCTCAAGGCTGCTCTCAGTTCCAGACTTGTGCCTGCACCGCCAAGCTCATGTTTCAGGCCGCGGGCAGGTTCACTTTTTAGCCTCCGGGCAAGAAACACATTAGAAAGCGCGGTCAGATACACTGCGAGCGCTCCGATTATCCAGAACCACACCCACATAGGTTCCTCGTTATTTCCTTTCCTCTACCATTTATCCAGAACCACACCCACATGAATTCCTCATCAGTTTTTCTTCTCTACCTTAAGACTCCAGATTGTTTTACCCGTTGTCTTTACCACGGAGTACAAAAAGACATCGTCAGAAACCCGCTCTCCCCTGGACGGCTCAACCCCCAGTTGTCTCCTGACGTAGTCGCTCAGCGTCTGATTTAGGTCCGCAGAAGGCACAGCTCCAAGAATCTCTCTCAAGTCTCCCAGCGCCACGTTTGCCCTCACGATAGCAGTTCTGTCATCAATCACCTGATACGCGGGCTCTTCGGGTTGGTAATCTTCGTAAAGGTCACCCACGACCTCTTCCAGAATGTCCTCACCAGTCACAAGGCCGGCCGTCTTCCCCGAATGATCGGTCACTATGGCAAGGGTGGCGTGCGCCTTCTGCATTTCTTCCAGGGCACGTTCGATAGTCGCATCAGAAAGAACAAACACGGGCTTTCTCGCGATGGAACCGACCGCCTCGGCACGACCGCCCTGATGAAGACGTATCACAACGTCTTTTGCGGTCACATATCCGGTAATCGAATCTATGGTTCCGGAGAAGACAGGGATCCTGTTGTAGGCGGCTTCTCTCACCAGGTCGGCAACTTCGGAGACCGTGGAGGACTCGTCGGCACAAACCATGTCAACTCTGGAAACCATGACCTCGGATATCTGACGCTCCCTGAGCCTGAGAAGCAACCTCAAGAGGTCTCTACCGTGCTTGGACTCAGCAGGTACTGTCATGCGTTCGGTCTCATCCTCCCGGCCTGGCGAACCAACGAGGATTCCACGCATACGCTCCGCAGCAGCGAGGACGATCCGGGGAAAAGGAGAGGATCTTGTGAGGGTGGCCGCGCCTTGGCCTGCTCGCCCGCGTTGCCTCTGTTGCGTGGCCTCGCGTGCTTCGCCCCCGCGGCTTTGTCGCGTCGCCTGGCCTGCCCGGCCGCGTAGCCTCGCTTCCCTCTCGTGGCCTGCTTGCTTAAGAGAAACGGGGGCAAGCACAAGAGCCGCAAGAACACCCATGGCAGGAGACAAAAGCCACAACCCTATTCCCACCAAACCCAGGATTCGCAGGGACACCGCGAGCAGAAAACACGCAGCGGCAAGGGCCAGGATTTCTACCAGATAAAGACCGCCCGAGGCCAGACCACTTTTCTTGAGCTCCTCGTCGTCGAGGTGGACACTCCTCCCAGCCAACTCACGCCACAAGTTCGTTCTTGCACTGTAAGATAGAACAAAGAGCGAAAAACCAGTCAAAGTGAGCACGGGGATGAGAATCCTTGCAAGGTTCATCTCAAAGAGTCCTGCCTCTTTCACGGACCCCGTCTATTGGAGCCTCTCATCGCAGAGCCTTTGCGTTGCGAAGCGATCAGATTGGGGCCTCTTGACGTAGAGCCTTTGCGCCTTGGAGCAACCCTCTTGGAGCCTCGCGCAGTCGAACCCTCGCTTGGTGAAACGACCAGGGAAGATATCAACTCGTCGAGGGAAGCAATGTGAAGACTCTCGCGTCTGTGCATTCTGGCCCTCCCAATCTTCGTCCCATCTTCAAAACCGCACAGATGGAGGAGGCCGTGAATCAAAAGCCGCGCCACTTCTTTCTCCAGCCTTACGCGGTATCTCTTGCTCTGTGAGATCGCTCTATCGACACAAACGATGACTTCCCCGAGCCTGATTCCGGAAACGGGTTTTTGTCTTATCACGTCGGGCGTCAATTCAAACGCAAGAGTGTCCGTGGGTACATCACGACCCGTAAATACTCTGTTGAGTCTCAGCATCGCCCTGTCGCCAAGGAACACGATCGAAATCTCGTCAAAGCAGGCAGACTCACGTTCCAGCACAGAAGAGGCAATCAATCCGGCGCAGCTAGAACGAATGCCTATCCTTCTCTGTCTGTTCGCTATTGATATCTCCATTTTCCCTTTTCTTAACGTCACCAGGATAAGACGGACGGGCGTGGAAGATACTCGTGAGGATGGGAACAAAGCTCCCTCGAATCTTTGCCAGCTCGGCCATGGTGAGGCCGCATTCGTCAAGTTCGCCTTCGGTGGCCCTGTTCTCAATGATTCTCTTGACTATGCCGTGAATTCTGCTGGGGGTGGGAGCCGAAAGCGACCTAGAGGCGGCTTCCACCGAATCAGCCAGCATGATAATCGCAGCCTCTTTCGAGGAAGGCTTGGGTCCGGGATAGCGATACTCATCTATCGGAGCATCGCTATCTATTTCAATGGCCTTTTGATAGAAGAACGCCATGAGCGTCGTTCCGTGGTGCTCCAATATTAGCTGCCTTATGAGCCTGGGCAATTTCTCCGCTTCCGAGATTTCGACGCCCTCCCTCACATGCGACTCCAGAATAAGACAACTCATCGTTGGAGTCAGTCTGTCGTGCCTACTCCGTGCGTCTTTCTGGTTCTCCACATAGTACTCAGCCTTGCCTATCTTACCTATGTCGTGATAGTAGGAACCCACTCTTGCAAGGAGAGAGTTGGCACCTATGGCTTCCGCGGCCCCTTCGGCTAGGCTTCCAACAACCATGCTGTGGTGGTAGGTCCCGGGAGCGTCAATCATCATCTTTCGCAGTATGGGTCTATTGAGATCGGATAACTCGAGAAGCGTTATGTTCGTTGTGAGTCCGAAGGTACTCTCCAGCACTGGCAGAAGAGCGATGGCTATGAGGGTAGATACAAATGAATTGAGGATGCCGAACCCTGCGCTCTTGATAACGACGGAGCCTGCCATGTTGGAGCTAAACCCTCCGGCGAAAATCGCGACTACGTAAGCCATCGCGACGAAGAGCATGGCCCTGTAGAACTGCCTTCTGTGTGTTACACCAATCGCAGCAAAGACACCGGTGATGACGGCGACGAGGGAGACTAGCAGAAACACTAGATCAAGCCCCGCTAGAGCTCCTATGAGCACGCTCGTAACGACGCCCACCAGAAGCGCAAGCTCGTCATCAAGCAAAAGAGTCAAGAGGAAGGGGACTATGGCAATGGGCACAAGGTACGGGGACTGCTTGAGAATGTTCAGAACAATCGAGGCAAGCGCCACGACAAGTATCGCCACGATGGCAATCAACAGTAGCATCGGGCTAGCAGATAGAATCTTGGGCCGCCTAACGCGTGCGTACCAGGCGAAAACGAATACAAAAAGCGAGGTCACGATTATCCTGCTTGCATAGGGTAGTGAGCGACCGAGCCCATGCACTCCTTGGCTAAGCCCGTGTCTGTAATACTCGAGAGAACGTAACTTCTTAAGATGCTCGGAAGTGATCCGCTCATGGCTCTCGATTATTTTCTCGCCCTGCAGCACAACGCCCTCGTATGGCGAGACGGAGCTTCGCGTTTCGGTTCTTTCCGACTCTGTCCTGACCGCGTCATACTCTGCGTTGGGATCTACTAAATCGCCCACAAGCTCGAGAAATGCAGATTTGACCGCAGCGTTCCCAGGAAACTCACGTTCTGCGTCCGCTCGAGCCTTCTCAAGAACACTGTTTTTGTCTTGAAGCGCGGAGACGGGTATTTCACTCTCACCCGTGGCGGTTCTGATCCTGACCTTGTGATGTGCGTCTATTTCGACACCTCTTTTTGACTTCACTACGCCTGCATCAAGGGTGCGCGCGGCAAACCTCTCGACTTCGCTGACGACCTCCAGGCCGAGATCGGTTCTCGTGAGGAAAGACTGAGTCTCCGGGGAGAGACGAACGTCTGCGAGCGCAGAAAGATCCAGGGATGTCGCCCGTTTTTCTTTCCGCGTCTGCATAGCCTGTGTCAAGGCCGCAAGCCTTGCCATGCACCTGCTCGTTTGCTGGGGGTCGATTACGAAGACCGGCAAGACTGTTTTCGCTGCTTCTTCCTTCTCGGCCTGATATTGAGCGTCTGGCTTCAATATGCTGAACTGGAAAGGGGCGATGACCTGCTTGTCAGAAACGGCGCCTTCTCTGTACTCACTCTTCGGCGCAACGGAGGGCGGCGGGAAGAGCAGCACAGCAGCTATCACAAACCCTATGCCGATGGAGAGCTTCTCGAGAAACGAGAGCCTCTTTCGTAGGCTCCCGTACTGGGAAAGAGAGAAAGGTAGCTTTGGCTTTTTCTCCTTGGGGGAGCCCTTGCGAGACGAGTTTCTGTTCGGCATCTTTACTTTCGCTTCCTCTCTTCAGCTTCGAAGGCCCTGATAATATTCTTTACGAGCTTGTGCCTTATGACGTCACGCTCGGTGAGATACATAAATCTTATGCCTTCGATTCCCCCTAGGATGGATTGAACCAGAATGAGGCCGGACTGGCCACTGTCAGCTAGGTCAACCTGCGTTATATCACCCGTGACGACGGCCCTGGAATTGGCGCCGAGGCGCGTGAGAAACATTTTCATCTGGCCCAGCGTCGTGTTCTGACCTTCGTCGAGTATTACGAAACTATTGCTCAAGGTCCTGCCCCTCATGTAGGCAAGGGGCACTATTTCGATAACCCCTAGCTCTATGAGTCTCCTTATCCGGTCAAAGCTCAGCATCTCGTGAAGGGCGTCGTAGAGAGGTCTCATGTAAGGATTAACCTTGTCTTCAAATCCTCCGGGAAGGAATCCCAGACTCTCTCCGGCCTCCACAGCCGGCCTCACGAGGAATATCCTGTCCACACGCTTGGTTTTTAGAGCATTCACCCCGGCCGCAACTGCAAGGTATGTTTTTCCTGTTCCTGCCGGGCCGATTGAGAAGACTACGTCGAACTCCTCCATTGCTCTAAGGTACTTGGCCTGGCCAATGGTTTTGGGAGCAACCGAGATGCGTTCGAGGTGATAAACGATCTTTTGCGTTTTCTCGAAATCCTGGGAAGTGCGTTCCTCGGCAGCATCGATGGCGTAGACCACATCATGCTCCTCGAGGGCGCGGCCTTCTTTCGCGAGAGCGATAAGTTCGCCCAGGACCTTGACAAGCGATCTGACCTCGTTCTCGGGCCCACTTACGACAACAAAGCCGTTCCTCACAACCACCTTTGCCTTGAATCTCTCTTCGATTACGCGAAGGTTGCTGTCCTCTCTGCCCAAGAGGTGAAGCGGATCTATGTCTTCAATGGATAGCTTTTCCGTAATGTCTTTTTCCAATTCGCTACCTCAGAAGCAAACCACGGATTCCCAGGCCCGAACGTTCTCAACACAAGAGGCTTGAGCCGCCTGCTTCATACAAGCATAACACAGACTGTCAGAGCGAACAGGCCTATCAGAAAAAGGGGAACTCTTGACCTCCAGGAGGGCAAGAGTTCCCCTGCGTAGAGTACTTCTAATACGTTGTCTTGATTAAGGTTAACCCTGGAACCGATCCTACCTTGGGATCTTCAAAACCTGTTTCGGATAAATGAGGTCCGGATCCTTTATCTGATCCTTGTTCGCCTCATAGATTTTGGGCCACTCGCGGCCTTTCCCGTAGACTTCCTCGTAACCTGCTATCTTGAACAGGAACTCTCCCCTGTACACCACCCACTCCGAAGGAAGACCTCGCGGCACAACCAGTATCCAGTCAGGGTAAATCAGGTTCGGATCCTTTATCTGGTCCCTGTTTGCTCTATACAGCACCGGCCACTTCGCGGGACTGTTATAGATCGTCTCGTAGCCCGAAATCTTGTATAGGCAATCGCCCTTGACCACAGTGTACTTCTCAGGTTCAGGCGGAGCCTTCTTTGACTCAAGTTCGGCTATCTGAGCCTGAAGCTCGGCAATCTGTGCGTCGAGAGACGCCGTCTGGCTCTCGAGATCTGCAGCTCTCTTGTTGACCTCTGCAACCCTCTGGTCTGCGGCTTCCGCGTCCTTCGTTTGCTTATCCAGCTCGCTTACTAGCTGGTCGCAATACGTGTTCCTCTGCTCCTTGGAGAGCTTCTTGAACTCCTCAGCGGTAAAATAGTCGCCTCTTGAAACCTCAGGATTGCGTAGCACTCGCTTTCCGCAACCCGCCAGAAGGAACAAGGCCAGAAGGGCTACAGCCATGAGCACAAAGTAAGTTTTTCTGCTTCTCATAGCTCTCTCCTCTACTCCTTTCCAGCCAACCTCATTACCAGTATCCAGCAATTCCACAAATTACTGCCCAGTATCCTAACCACCGGCCTTTTTCAGTTCCTCTTCCAGTGCAGCCTTCCTAGCCGTAAGCTCGTCAACGGTTGCCTGCTTGGTCTGAATCTGAGCTTCAAGGTCGGCCACTTTCTGATTGGCCTGCTGCAACTGCTTGTCGGCTGAACCGGCCTTAGCCCTTGCCTGTTCCACTTGATCCTCACCCACGGTGCAAGGAAGGTTGGCGGCGCAACCTGCCATCAAACTCGCTACAAGAAGGATGGCTAGTAGAAGTAACATCGATTTGACCAACCTGTTTAACATTCAATGCACCTCCTTTCGTAGGAAAAATAAAACTGGTTTACACAACTTAAGCCATAGCAAGAAGTTATCCTTCTCTCCTCGCTACCCGACGTTGCGCAATGTTACATACCCGTCCAAAAGCTGTCAAGCAAATTCAGCAAGATAGACCGAAACGCTCTAATGCCACACGGTCCGCCCCAACTTGCGTAAGCAGCAAGTTCTATACCAGTTTTATACCCAGGTCAGCGATGTCCTTCCCGTCAACCTCGCACGGAGCCCCGTCCATCAGGGAGCTGGCACTCGTAGTCTTGGGGAACGCTATAGTGTCCCTGATTGTCTGCTTTCCGGCCATCAGCATGACTATCCTGTCCAGACCCAGGGCTATGCCACCGTGAGGAGGCGCGCCGAATTTCAGGGCCTCAAGAAGAAAACCAAACCTCTTCTGGGCCTCATCAGGAGTCAATCCTACGACCTTCATGACTCTCAGTTGCAGCTCCGCAGAGTGAATTCTTGTGCTGCCAGAGCCAAGCTCTACGCCGTTACACACAAGGTCGTAAACGTGACCCCTTACCTTGCCGGGGTCGGTCTCCAGGAAATCTATACACTCATCGTAGGGCATACTGAACATGTGGTGTGAGGGCTCCCAACGGTTTTCCTCCTCGTTCCAGCTAAAGACCGGGAAGTCGCGCACCCATGCAAACCTGAAATCAGACCGTGCAAAATCCACTCTGCCTCCCAGGGTAGTCCTGACGGCACCCATGGCCTGTAGAGCGTGTCGACCCGCCCCCAAAAAGACGGTCCCGGTGTCCGGTGCACCTTCGAGTATCTTCTTGGCAAAACCCTCAGTGACTGACTTAGCTATGCCTCCCTCGAGCGCGCGGCCCACCACTCTTGCCCAAAAGAGCGGTTTCACACCCGTCTGAGCGATGAACGCTTCAAGGTCGGAGATTTCTCTCCTCGATAACTGAAAAGGAGCAGCTAAACAGGCCACCCTGTCCCCTTCTCTCGCGGCATCGGCAATCGGAGAAAAACCGCTGGAGAGAGCCGGTTCGGTCACCTCGACGACCTCGAAAGGAACTCGCAAGTCCGGTTTGTCACTTCCGAACCTCCGCATCGCCTCTTCGTAAGAGAATCTCGGGAAAGGCGTCTCAAGCTTGATTCCCAGGTTTTCCTGGAACGTGGTCACAAACATCCGTTCCATGATGCCAAAAACGTCTTCCTCGCTACCAAAACTCATCTCCAGGTCTATCTGAGCGAACTCCGGCTGTCTGTCCGCCCTGGGGTCTTCATCCCTCAGACATTTGGCGAGCTGAAAGTACCTGTCAAAGCCCGACACCATGAGAAGCTGCTTGTATAGCTGGGGTGATTGAGGCAGCGCGAAAAACTTGCCCCTGTGCACCCTGCTGGGAACAAGAAAATCCCTTGCGCCTTCCGGCGTAGGTCGAACAAGCATCGGCGTATCTATCTCGAGAAAACCTTCCTTGCTGAGGCACTTTCGTACGCTCTGGTATACCCCGTGCCTCAAGGCGAACACTGCCTGAAGTGATTCTCTTCTCAGGTCCAGGTAGCGATACCTGAGTCTCAACTCCTCGCTCGGAGTTGTTTCCTCAGATGGAAGAAACGGAGGCGTTGTGGCTTCATTGAGGATCTTTAGCGCCGTGGGAAGTATCTCGATTTCACCCGTCACCATCTCGGGGTTCCGCGCATCCTGGGGTCTTTCCTGCACTTTTCCTCTCACTGCAATCACATACTCGAGTCCGATTCGCTTTGCTTTATCCATCAGTTCCGGCGCAGCCAGCTCGGGTCTGAAGACAACCTGGGTCACGCCGTACCTGTCTCTCAAACCGACGAAGATGACGCCACCGAGATCTCTTACGCTCTTGACCCATCCCATAAGAGTCTCTGTACGGCCCGCGTGCGAAGCCCTGAGTTCGCCACACGTGGCAGTTCTTTTCCAATCGCCAAGAAGCTCCATCATTTCTAACCCCACTCGGTCATCAAAAAGTTGCGAAAGCTGAGAATCGCTCTTGCGAGCGCGTCAAACTGACAATCGCCCTCACGTTGATGAGTCTAGCCAATCGAAGCGGTGCCCTGACGCGGACAAGCCCGATCAACCGAGCAATCGCCGTCACGCGGCGCGGCGGCTCAACCTGAGGTCCCGAGGAGTCGTTTTTCCAGGTATCCTCCAAGTTCCGTTTCGCCTACTTTCGCCTGTTCGCCGCTCATCATGTCTTTCACCGTGAATACTCCGCTGCTCAGTTCATCCTCACCTACTATCACGCTGAAACGCGCACCTAGCGAGTTCGCTCCTTTCATCTGTGCCTGGAGGCTTCTCTGAGCCAGGTCAAGCTCCACCCGGAGCGTCTTCCTGAGCGCGGCTGCAACCGCGAAGCACTTCCGCCGCGTCTTTTCGGATACTGAAACCACATACACGTCGGTCCCAGTGGGCAGAGGAATTTCGAGCTTTTCTTTGTCAACGGCCAGGAGGATCCTGTCCAGGCCTGCCGCGAAACCCACGGCAGGGGTGGGAGGTCCGCCGTATAGCTCTATTAGACGGTCATATCTGCCCCCGCCACCAAGCGCACTCTGTGCTCCCAGCATGCTGTGGTGGATTTCGAAAGCGGTCTTTGTATAGTAATCCAGGCCACGCACGAGCCCCGGATCCACCTGAAAGTCTAAACCAATCGCCTCTAACCTTTCCTTAAGCTCATCGAAGCGATGTAGGCATTCCTCGCAAAGACATTCGAGTATGGACGGAACCCTCTCTACCGCCTTCTTACAGTCGTCCACCTTGCAGTCAAGGATTCTCAGGGGATTTCTGTCAAAGCGCACTTTGCAGTCGTCACAGAGACCGTCCAGTGTGTCTTTGAGCCGCTCCTGTATGAGTCTAGAGTAGTAGGGCCTACACTTGGCGCAGCCCACGGAATTGAGCTTCACGGTGAAAGCCGTGAGGCCAAGCTCTCTGAGCAGCATCACGTGCAGATGGATGCTCTCCGCGTCGCCGTCCACACTCACGTCCCCTATCAACTCAGCACCGACCTGGTCGAACTGTCTGAACCTGCCGGCCTGTGGCCTTCCGTATCGAAACATGGGGCCAAAATAGTAGAGCTTAAGAACCTTCGATCGCTTGAGCAACCCGTGCTCTATCACCGATCTCGCCACGGAGGGCGTGCCTTCGGGCCTCAGAGTCAGGCTCCTGCCGCCCCTGTCCTGGAAAGTGTACATCTCCTTAAGAACAATATCTGTGCTTTCACCGGTGCCCTTATGGAAAAGCTCGGTGTACTCGAAAATGGGCGTTCTTATCTCGGAGTAGCCGAAGCGGGATAGGACCCCTCGAAATTTCTCCTCGAGCCAGAGCCATTTTGCGCTTTCAGGAGGGAGAATGTCCCTTGTGCCCCTTATTGACTGAAAGGTTCTTCTTTCTTCTTCTTTATCCATCTATTCTCCACCCAGAACAAGGCGAATTGCCCAAAAGTCGCGCCTACCACATCTGTGAGAAAGTCAAGAGAGTCTTTGCTTCGTCCCGGAACCGTACTCTGATAGGATTCATCACAGAATCCTACTGTCACGGCTGCGATTATGGCAAAACCAAACCAGAACTTTCTTAAGAATCCCGGACCCGAGTGGCGAAAGGCCCTGCCACCGAGGAAACCCAGAAGACCGTATTCACAGAAATGGGCCACCTTGTCCGCATACGGGATGTGCGAAGCGCTCGGCAAGTTCGGGATCGAGGAACCAACAAATATCAGAACTATGAAGCCCAACACGGGTAGCCAAAATCTCAGGAAAACGGAAAGAAATCTGACATCAGACGGTTCGAGTTCTCTCACGTAGTACTCTCCCGCATGGAGAAGACAAGAAAAGAAAGCCAGGGATTACAAAGTTGGTGGGGTCTAAGCTTAACCACCAAGCCACAGTCTAACAGAATTGCGGGCGATTTCAATAAGTGGAACGGGATAAAGACCCAACAAGAAGGTGAAAAATGACATGAGAATGAGGCCGACCCTCATCCCCGGGGTAATTGTCACGGGCGCATACTCCGACTCCTGGTCCTTCGCGAAGTACATTGCCTTGAGAATCTTGCAGTAGTAGAAAAGGCTCACGACGCTTGTGAGCACACCAACTACGGCGAGCGTATAGAATTTCTGTTCGATTGCTGCAGCAAAAATGAAGAACTTCCCCAAAAATCCGGCCAAAGGCGGAATCCCAGCAAGCGAAAGAAGGAAGACTGCCATTGCCGCTGCAAGCGTCGGGGACTTCCTGTTCAGTCCCGTGAAGTTTGACAGCTCTTCCCCCTTGGTAGCATGCGATACAGCTGTGACAACGGAGAACGCTCCGATACTCATGAAAAGATAGGCAAACAGGTAAATGATTATGCTCTCCGTCCCCGCCCGAGTGCCGACGCAAACGCCGATCAGCAGATACCCCGCGTGTGCGATGCTCGAATACGCGAGCAACCTTTTCACGTTGGTCTGGACGACTCCCACCACGGTGCCGACGATCATCGTGAGGACGGAGAGAACCGAGAGAACGTACGTCCAGTCGATGTTGAGACAAACGAAACCTTCTCTGAAATAGGCAAGCACGCGGATAAGAACTACAAATCCGGCGGTCTTTGACACAACGGAAAAGAATGCGGCTATCGGAGTCGGGCTCCCCTCATACGTGTCAGGCACCCACATGTGAAATGGAACAACGGTCATCTTGAAGGTGAGGCCCGCAAGGAAGACGCCGAACGCGCCCATAACCAGTAGTCTCTGGGTGGTCTTGGTAAAAGCAAGACCGATGTCCTCTAGAAACGTCGAGCCACAGATGCCGTACAGAAATGACATTCCGTAGAGGAGAATTGCCGAAGAAAAAGCGCCCAGGAGAAAGTACTTGATACCACTCTCGTTTGACTTCACGTCCTGGTATGCATAGCCAGCGAGCACGTAACAGGGAATACTCGCCATCTCAAGCCCGACAAAGATCATGATCAGGTCGCCTGCTGAGGCGAGCACCATGAAGCCGAAAGTGGCGAAAAGAAGGAGAGAATAGTACTCCCCGAGGCTCAACCTTGCTACCAGCCGAGAGTCGAGAGTCGTCAAGACGACAAGGAATGCAGCAATCAGAAAGACTAGCTTGATTGTCGTGGTGAAGGGATCCGAAACAAAAGCGCCGCTGAGGGTCGTGGCCTTAAAAGACCATCCCCATCCTGCCACAACGAGCGCGAGCGCGATCCCAAAGAGGGTGAGCCACCAGAGGGCCTTCTTCCTTTCCTTTGAGATAAGGAGGTCTGCGACAAGAACCACGAAAGCTGCCGTCACGACGACCAGCTCGGGTGCAATGAGCCTGAGGTTCAGGTTCACAAAGCTCAAACTAACTTCCTCCCTCTTTTCTCAGATTCCCCGCATGAGATGCGAAAGCGCCGAAATCGTGGTGTCCATAAAACCAATCAGCGGCCACGGATAAACACCGATAAACACCGTAAGAATCTGAAGCGGAACGAGCGACACGAGCTCCCTCGTGCTCATATCTGGAAAACCGGCGTACTTTTCCTGCGGTTTACCCAAGAACATGCGCTGGAGCATCCAGAGAAAATATCCGGCCGTTATTACGATGCCAAGCGCCGAGATGATCACTATCGGCTTGAAAATCGGGAACGCCCCTACGAACACCATGAACTCGGCGATGAACCCCGCGAGGCCGGGCAGACCCAGAGAGGCGAAACAGGCGAGACTCATTATGCCCGTGAATATGGGTAGCTGCACGGCCAGCCCTCCGAAACCGTCTATGTCCCTGTGATGAGCTCTGTCATATATCACGCCCACAAGAAGAAAGAGAGAACCCGTGATGATACCGTGCGCGAACATCTGCATGACGGCCCCGTTCATCCCCGTGGTTGTCATGGCGGCAATCCCGAGTAGCACGTAGCCCATGTGACTCACGCTGGAATACGCAACGAGCTTTTTCAAATCTGTCTGCGCCATGGCCACAAGTGCGCCGTAGACGATGTTTATTACGGCAAGGATTGCAAGCGGGAAGGCGAAGCTCCGCGCCGCATCTGGTAAGATCGGATAGCTAACCCTCAGGATTCCGTACGCTCCCATCTTCAGCAGTACCCCGGCAAGGATCACGCTTATTGCGGTGGGTGCCTCAACGTGCGCGTCAGGAAGCCAGGTGTGGAATGGAAACACCGGGACCTTGATCGCAAAACCAAGGAAGAGGGCAAGGAACACTATCATCTGGAACCTGGGGGCGAATGGGTGCGTCATTGATAGCTGTACAATGTCGAACGTATGCGGCGTGGTCGAGAAATACATGGCCAGTATCGCCAGAAGCATGGCAACGCTTCCCAGCAACGTATACAGGAAGAACTTGATAGCGGCGTATTCCCTGTTTGGCCCACCCCAGATTCCTATCAAGAAGTACATCGGAACGAGCATCGCTTCCCAGAAAACGTAGAAGAGAAAAAAGTCAAGCGCAACAAAGACCCCCGTCATCGCCGTCTGAAGCAAAAGGAACAGCGCAAAGTACTGCTTCACGCGATCCATTATGCCGTAGCTCGCGATCACGGCCACAAAAGAGAGCAGGGCAGTCAGGAAGACCATGGTTATGCTGAGACCATCGACACCGAGGTGATACCAGACATTGATGGGTGGAATCCAGGAGGCTCTCTCGACGAACTGAAAGCCCGCAATGCTTCTGTTGAACTTGGCAAGCAAAAGTACTGAGAAGACAAGCGAGAGCCCGCTGAAGACGGTTGAGACAGTCTTTACGCCCTTTTCGCTTTTGTTGTTCATAAAGAGGACAATGATCATTCCGATCATCGGTGCAAAGGTGACAAGGGTTAGAATCGGAATCTGCATTCGTTTTCCTCCGTCTCAGAGCGTAAACTTCACTGTCAGAGCAAGAGGTTCACTATCAAAGCAAGAACTCCACCATCAAAGCAAGAACTTCACTATCAGAATAGTTGCAAGACCCACTATTATCATGAGGGCATATTGCTGCAAGTATCCGTTCTGTACTCTCCTGACCGTGGAGCCAGCAAACTGCGTGACAGAACCGACTCCATTAACGGCACCATCGACTACGTAAACGTCAAACCATCCTTTTATCTTGCTCCAGAGCACCATGGCTTTCGCGCTTCCGTTTACGGCTCCGTCAATGATTCCTAGATCGAACGCGAACAGACCTTTGGTAAGTAGAACAAGAGGTCTCACGATCAGTTCGAGGTAAATCTCATCCACGTAGTACTTGTTGTATAGAAGCTTATAGATGGGTGCAAATCTTCTGGAGAACGCGTCTCTCGCAATCCAGCCTTTGACGTACGTGCCGTAGGACAGAACAATCCCAGTGCCTGCAACCAAAAGAGAAGTGCCCATCACCGCGTAGTTAGGGCCATGGTGACCATGGAGCTCCCCGCCTGAGAGAAAGCTTCCTATTCCTTGCTTGAACCACGGCATGCCAACCCACCCGGAACAAACGGAGAGTACTCCCAGGATTACGAGAGGGATGGCCATCACGGAAGGGGACTCATGCGCCTTACCCTTTTCCTCCCCAAGAAAGACTACGAAGTAGAGCCTGAACATGTAGAAAGCTGTGAGCAATGCACCTACGATTGCTATGAGATAGAGACCAACGTGGCCGGACCGCTGAACTGCCACGAGTATCTCATCTTTACTCCAGAAGCCGCTAAAAGGCGGGACACCCGCAATGGCGAGACACGCAATCACGAAAGTGGTCGAGGTGATCTTCATGTGCTTCCGAAGACCGCCCATTTCCCTTATGTCCTGCTTCTGGGTGGCGTGGATCACGCTCCCGGCACAGAGAAACAGAAGCGCCTTGAAGAAGGCATGCGTCATCAGGTGGAACATTCCTGCAACGTACCCACCACATCCGAGTCCAAGCATCATGTAGCCAAGCTGACTCAGCGTTGAGTAAGCAAGCACCCTCTTTATGTCGAACTGCGTGCAGGCGATCGTAGCCGCGAAAATTGCGGTGATTCCTCCTATGGTTGCCACGGTCAAAGAGGCTTGAGCGCTCGAGGAGAAAAGCGGGAAGCAGCGCGCAACCATGTAGACACCGGCTGCCACCATCGTGGCTGCATGGATGAGCGCGCTGATCGGTGTGGGGCCTTCCATGGCGTCGGGCAACCACACATGAAGTGGAAACTGTGCACTCTTCCCCACTGCACCCGCGAACAGGCAGACGGTAGCAATCGTGAGAAATCCCGGAGCGAACTGGCCGGCCCGAGCCATCCCGAAGATCTCGGAAAACTGGAACGTGCCGGCGGCCGAGACGAGCAGAAGAATGCCGACAAGGAAGCCGAAGTCTCCGATTCGATTGGTTATGAAAGCCTTCTTGCCGGCGTCTGAGGCGCTCTTTTTCTCAAACCAGAACCCGATCAATAGATAAGAACAAATGCCGACGAGTTCCCAGAAAATGTAAAGCAGGAAGAAACTATTGGACAGAACAAGACCGTACATGGAGAAGACAAAAAGCGAGATGTAGGCGAAATACCTGGAGAACCTCGGGTCTCCATGCATATAGCCAACCGAGTATATTTCTACGAGTAGACCCACCACCGACACAACGATGAGCATCAGAGCACAGAGCGGGTCCACCGTGGCGCCCACAGAAAACACGTATTGCCCCGCCTGGAACCACCGGTAGCTGACGTCTACCCTGCCTCCGGAAAGCACATAGAACAGAAGAACAAACGAAAGGCATGACGAGACTGCGGCCGCACCGATGGCAGGAAACGAGCCTTTGCCAGGCAGCCTCTTACCAAAGAAAATAGTGATCGCAAAAGCGAACAGCGGAAGAAGAGGTATCAAAAATGCTGCAACTATCAACCAAGTTCCCCCTGACGTGTAAATGTCACAGACGCGGGCCGAAACCAGCGGCTTTCTGCGAAGAGGAAGCCGCTTCGTGCGCAAGGCAAAGAGGTCATCATTGCCTTACTTCTCCTCCATACCCTTCTTGACATACAGAAGCTCCCCAAGAATGAGCCTTGTCGAAGGGTCGGTGGGGTCGAGCTCGAGCGCCTTCTTCAGCGCGACTATAGCTTCGTCGATCGCACCCTTCTCTACATAAAGCAATAGCCCGATCTGGTAGTGCGCCTCGGCAAACGTAGGATTCAAGCTGAGAGCGCGTTTGAACATCTTGATCGCGGCCTCTACGTCATGCAGATCGCTCAGCAGAACACCAAGCTGAAAAGTGGATTCGGAATCGGTCTTGTCAAACTCGACCACCTTTCTGTAATGACGAACAGCTTTCTCTTTGTTTCCAAGCCTACGGTGTGCTTCGGCGAGTTTCCTGTGAGCCGCGGTGAAATCACCGAGCAACTCGACAGCCTTCTCCAATCGAGAGACTGCGGAGGAAAGATCGCCGTTCTCTAGCGCCAACACGCCGGACATGTAATGGGCCGCCGCCGAGTCTGGCTTCCTTTCAAGCAGTTTCTCCACGATGGGCTTTGCGCCTGAAAACCTTCTGTCTTGGATAAGCAGGGAACCAGCCCACTGCAGCGACAGAGCAAACTCGGGGTTGAGCTCGTAACATTGCGAAAGGTGCCCACAGGCCTTGAGCCTTTCCTCTTGCAGTGCTTCGAGAAACCCCATTAGAAAGCTCGCTCCTTGAAGTCGAGGGTTAAGCTCTATTGCCCTCTTCACGGCTTCCTTTGCGGGACCGATGTCCCCGAGCGCAAGATTGCACGCCGCGATGTAGAGGTAAGAGAGTTCATGAACAGGATCTAGTCCAACACCCAGCCTGAACTCCTCAAGCGCGCCCCTAAAGTTACCTTCGTTAAACAAGGCGATACCCCTTGCCATGAGGTCTCGCACGCTTCCTTTTGCGCGCGTGCGTCTCTGCCTTTCACCGAGTCTCGTCCCACATTGAGAGCAGTACCTGTGGTTGTCAGGATTCGTTGTCTGACACTTGGGGCAAATCATTGTGCCTCGCCACCAGTTTTCACCACTTCAGAATATTGAATCTGTCCGCAAAAACCGTTCGCACACTCCTGTAAAGTGCCAGAATCAAGGCCAGTCCAACGGCTGCCTCACCCGCGGCAACGGTCATCACAAACACCGCAAACACCTGTCCGTTGAGGGTTGTTCTCTCCATGAAACGGGAGAAGGCAACAAGGTTCAGGTTTACGGCGCCGAGCATTATCTCTATGGAAATAAGGATGCCAATGGCATTGCGCCTCGTCAGGACGCCAAACATGCCAACAGCAAAGAGAATCGCTCCGAGAATCAAGTAGTGCGATATCGGAGTCATTTTCTTGTGATTTCCTTTCCCAGAAAAACGGCTCCTACCAGAGCCGCAAGGAGAAGCACTGATGCAACCTCAAAGGCCTCTACATGAGTTGACAAGAGTTGCCTTCCGATTACCTTCGTAGTCTCTTGCTGACTCAGCGGTACTTCGGCAGACCAGCCGGTAACGCGGATTACATAAAGAAAGCCGCCAAGAAGTGCTGCACAAAGTATGAAGCCAGGGATCAAAAGCTGGTTCGTCTGCCTGATCGCATCGGAAGTAATCCTTTCCGTTAGAACGATCGCGAATATCATCAGTATTACGATTGCACCCACGTAAATCAGTATCTGCACGATCGCAATAAAGTCGGCGTCGAGAAAAATGAACACGCCCGAAAGCGCAAAGAACATCGCGGCTAGCGCAAGCGCGCAGTGAAAGATGTTCTTTAGCGTCACTGCCATGACCGCGAAGACTACCGCAGCCAGGCCAACCAACTTGAAAGCCAGCGATGCACTGAAGAGTTCAGCCCAGCTCAAACTCCGACCTCCGGTTTCTCAATCAGATCTTTCTTGTGATAGATCAACCCGTCCCTTGACTCAGTGGCAAGCTCGTACTTCGAAGAGAGTTCAATGGCGTCGTGAGGACAGGCTTCGGCGCAGAGGTTGCAGAACATGCATCTGGAAATATCCACATCAAATACGTCTACTTCTCTTTTCTTTGTCTCCCCCGGTGAGGTCTCTATCGTTATCAGGTGATCAGGGCATGCTCTCGCACACAACATGCAACCTATGCACTTCATCTCGTGCGTTGCGGGGTCGACCTTGAGAACGTGCAGTCCTCTGTAGCCAGCCGGCAACTCCCTTCTTTCGTAGGGGTATTTCATGGTTATCGAATGTGAGAACAGGTATCTCAGCGTCACCTTCAGTCCGTCGACGAGGGTGCCCAGTCCGTACAGAATGATAGCGACGGGGTTCAAGTTCTTCCGCGTCGTATCCGTTCTCCTAGCTTCTCCCATGACTCTTCTTTCGAGCTCTACTTCTACTCTTTTCTAAGTTCTTGTAAGCCTCTTCTAATCTCTTTCTAGATAGACTATGCGTTCTTGAGCCCTACTTCACAACCGCCATGACAAGCCCGGTGACCAAGAGATTCAAGAACGCGAGGGGCAGAAGGACCTTCCAGCAAAAGGACATCATCTGATCTACCCTCAGCCTGGGGAAAGTGCCTCGCAGCCAGACCATCAGGAACATGAAGAAAAACGCCTTACCCACGAACCAGAAGAATCCCGGCAGTATTGGCCCGTGCCAGCCGCCAAGAAACAGTACGGTGGCCATCGCTGATATCACAAACATGTTTGCGTACTCTGACAGGAAGAAGAACGCAAACCTCAGGCCGCTGTATTCCGTGTGAAAACCCGCGACTAACTCGGACTCGGCCTCCGGTATGTCAAACGGAAGTCGATTGACCTCACCGATGCCGGCTATTACGTAGATTGCAAAACCCAGTGGCTGGAGAAACACGTACCACACATGCTTCTGGGCTTGGACTATTCCCTGGAGACTCAAGGTTTGAGCCAGCATCAACACACCAAGCACCGAAAGAAGAAGCGGCACTTCATAGCTCACGATCTGAGCAGCCACCCTCATTGCGCCGAGAAGAGAGTATTTGTTGTTGGAACCCCAGCCAGCCATGAAGATACCGATCGTCGCCACCGACCCTATTGCAAATACAAAGAGAATGCCCATGTTGATGTCCCTGGCAACGAGCGTCTTAGAAAACGGAATGACAACGTAAACGACGACCGTGCTCACAAATACGACAATTGGCGCCAGGATGTAAACGGGCCTATCCACGCCGCGCGGAATTATGTCCTCTTTGAGAAAGAGTTTTATCGTATCGGCAATCGACTGGGCCCAGCCGTGCCAGCCGCCGGTGTGAAGCGGTCCTATCCTGACCTGGATGTGTCCGACGATCTTTCTCTCAAACCAGACCATGAAAAGAACCATCAAGACCATAAAGAGGACGACACCAAGAAACGCTATCGCCATGACTCCAAGCTCATACAATGGCCTGGGAAGAAGCTGGGGCAGAAAAATCCAGATCAGTTTTAGTAGTTCAACACTCATTCTCTACCAGGATTCCTCCAGGCACGATCTAATGCGGTTGAGCGCGATTGAACACTATCGAGTAGAATCGGGTATGCTTGAGTACGTTTCCCGTGCACTGGCCCCACACTTCTCCGCGAGGGAGGTTCACAATTCTATCGGTCAACCTCTCCAAGCACTATGTCGATGCTGCCCAGGATGGCGACAAGGTCGGCGATCAAGGCCCCTTTTGTCATCGCTGAAATGGCGGCAAGGTTGATGAACGATGGGGCTCTTATCTTCACACGGTAAGGATTCGTCGTGCCGTCGCTTATCACGTAGAAACCGAGCTCTCCTTTGGGTGCCTCCACTCTCGAATAGGCCTCGCCCTTCGCCGGCTTGAGCACCCTTGGAAGCTTGGCCTTGAAATCGCCTTCCGGAAGCCCGTCCAGTGCCTGCCTTATGATTCTGGCGGCCTGGCGCATTTCAATCACTCTGACAAGGTATCGGTCCCAAACGTCTCCCACGGTACCGGTTGGTATCATGAAATCCATCTCGGGGTACACAAGGTATGGCGCATCTTTCCGCAAATCCCACTTGATAGCGGAGCCTCTCAACATGGGGCCGCTCGCCGCATAAGAAATCGCGTCCTCGCGGGTGAGGATACCCACGCCCTTTGTTCTGTTGACAAAAATCGCATTGTTTGTGAGAAGCTTCTCATATTCATCCACGCGCTTGTCGAACGTATCGAGAAATTTCCTGCATTTCTCCACGAACTCGGGCGTAGCGTCCCTTGCCACTCCGCCAAAGCGCACGTAGTTAAACGTCATCCTCGCTCCACAAAGAACCTCCAGGGCATCCAGTATGTCTTCTCTTTCTCTAAAACAGTAGAGCAGAGGAGTTATCGCACCGAGGTCGTTTGCAAACGAGCCAAGCCACACCAGATGGCTTGCGAGCCTGCTCAACTCCGCAACAATTACTCTTATGAAACTGGCTCTCCTGGTCACCTCTACTTCAAGCAGTGATTCCACGGCAAGAACAAAGGCAAGGTTGTTTGACATTGCCGCAAGGTAGTCTAGCCTGTCGGTCAGAGGAATGAACTGAACGTATGTTCTTTTCTCAGCAAGTTTCTCTATTCCTCTGTGCAGGAAGCCGACGTCCGGGAAAACTTCGACCACCCTCTCGCCTTCGATAGTGAGACCCAACCTCAGCACTCCGTGCGTGCTCGGATGCTGAGGTCCCATGTTTATGAAAAGGCGCTCAGTCTTGAACCCTGCCCCAGGCTCTGATGTGACTTGTGTCTTGGGTTGCGTCCTAGGCTCTGTCTTGGGCTCGTTCTTACGCTCTGCCATCTAATCTCCCGGAAACTTGTCCTCTTCCGCGATCACGTAGTCTTTTCTCAACGGATGGCCTTTCCACTGGTCAGGAAGGAGTATTCTTCTCAGGTTAGGATGCCCGCTAAACTGAATGCCCAAAAGATCGAAGGCTTCCCTTTCGTTCCAGTCCGCGCTTCTCCAGAGAGCCGTCAAGGAAGGAGCGATGTCCTTTTCACCCACGCCAACCTTTAGCTCCAAAACATGCTTGTACTTCAAGGAGACAAAATGATAGACGAGGTCAAAGCGAGGGGAACGCTCGGGGTAATCGACACCGGATATACAGGTGAGATAATCGAAATCCAGAGCAGGCTCTTTCTTGAGAAAGCGGGCAACCTCTTCAAATGCTTCGAGCTTGACGCGGGCCGAAGGCCAGTTGGCCAGTTCCTCGATGGCGGAAACCAAATCAGGAAATGTCTTGATCAGCAAGTCAACAATAGGGCTTGACTGAGCGGGGCTTCCCTTTTGAGTTGGGATCCCTTTTTGGTCTGCGCTTTCCTTTTGAGTTGAGATTTTCTCGTGATCCGCGCTCTCTTTTTGCCTTGCGCTTTCGCCTCCAGAATCCTCCACCTATTTCCTCCAATTATTTCCACACGTCATCGTTGGGTCAGCCAATCAGCCTGACCCACAAACGATTTCTTGCTTAGCCCGTTCTCCTGGCGAGAGTCTCCCTATCGATTTTCTCTCTCAGTTTCAGTAGCCCGTGCAGCAGAGCTTCGGGCCGGGGTGGACAGCCAGGGATGTAAACATCCACGGGCAAGAGCAGGTCTACGCGTTTGACAACCGAATAAGAATCATAGAACGGTCCGCCGGCAATTGCGCACCCGCCCATCGCAACCACGTATTTTTTCTCGGGCATCTGCTCGTACAGAAGTCTGATTCTCGGCGCCATCTTCTTGGTAACGGTTCCCGCGACTATCATCAGGTCTGCCTGCCTGGGGGAGGCTCGAAAGACCTCCATGCCAAAGCGTGCAAGGTCGTACCGAGAGGCCGCAGTAGCCATCATTTCGATGGCGCAGCAGGCCAGACCAAACCCCAAGGGCCAAAGCGAGCATTTCCTTCCCCAGTTGATGGCTTTATCGAGGGTCGTAATGATTATGTTTGGACCAAAACGATTCTCTATAACGCCCATCTCAAGGCTCCCTTTCTCCAGGCATAAGCAAGCCCTATCAGAAGGACGCCCACAAAAACAGCCATCTCCACGAAAGCTACGGGGCCAATGCTCTTGAACACAAGCGCCCAGGGCACGAGAAAAATCGTCTCAATGTCGAAAATCACAAAGCAGAGGGCGAACACGTAAAAG
>Ga0315291_10001140_pt1 | contig 35524 bp, 22 predicted proteins | sample YL17G12_20_MG_FD_203070 | JGI IMG/M metagenome (GOLD analysis project Ga0315291, IMG submission 203070) | Sediment microbial communities from Yellowstone Lake, YNP, Wyoming, USA - YL17G12_20 | ecosystem: Environmental > Aquatic > Freshwater > Lake > Sediment | place: USA: Wyoming | collected...
CTGCATAGTTAATGCCATATGACTGCCTCGCTTTCAAAATAGCAGTCATATTATAACCTCATTTCGAATAGATTTCTTAAATGAGGCAATGATACCATTTCGTGTAGATTTTTGATGAGGCAATTCGTGAACTTGACAAAAGACACCGGTATTGATATAATGAATTAGTTTAAAACGATTTTTTAGAGAGGAATATTAACAGATGGCACATAAAAAAGGCGCAAGTTCGTCGCGTAATGGACGCGACAGTCAAGGGCAAAGATTAGGTGTTAAAGTGTTTGGCGGTGAGTTAGTAAAAATAGGCAGTATTATTATTCGCCAGCGCGGCACCAAAATTCTACCTGGATTTAATGTTGGTCGTGCAAAAGACGATACGCTTTTTGCTTTAGCTAAAGGCCATGTAAAATTTGAAAGAGTGAGTCGAGATAAACGGCGCGTATCAGTCTATCCTACCGCTTAATCCAATTTTATTAAAAAAATCCACGGGTTATAGTGATTGAACGGATTTTAAGAAAATCAGGATAAATTTGTGTTTTTTTAGCACCCGCCCCTAAATTTTCTTCTTTTTCTCCAAAAGTATTGCTAAGATTGCCCTCTGGACATGAAGGCGGTTTTCGGATTGGTCTAAGACAATTGAATGCGGTCCATCTAATACATCATCCGTAATTTCTTCACCCCGATGGGCAGGCAGACAATGCATAACATAATAACGCGTTGGTGCATTATTTAAAAGTTGAGCGTTTACTTGGAATCCACCAAAGATTGCTTTTCTCTTTTCTGCTTCGGTTTCCTGACCCATTGATGTCCAGGTGTCGGTATAAATAAACGTACTGTCAACAACCGCTTCTTGAGGATTATTGCCCACAACAATTTTTGCGTTAGTGGCACTAGCAAATTCAAGCGCTTTTTTTGTAATCTCTGGTTTAGGTTCGTAACCGGCGGGAGTGGCAATTTTCATGTTGGCTCCCAAAATCGCTGAGGCAAGCATTAATGAATGGCAGACATTATTACCATCACCGATCCAGGCGAGGTTTGAACCTTCAATCTTACCTTGCAGATCATAGATGGTCAGGAAATCAGCTAATGCTTGACAGGGGTGCTCTAAATCAGAAAGGGCATTGATAACAGGGATAGAACAATATTTTGCCAAATCGAGAACCGTCTGATGGGAAAATGTCCGCGCGGCTATGATATTGACCCAGCGGCTCAAATTCTTTGCGATATCGGCAATGGACTCTCTTTTGCCCATACCGATATCCGCTTGACTTAAGTAAATTGCTGAACCACTGAGTTGTCGAATCGCCACTTCAAAAGTTACTCTTGTCCGCAACGAAGGTTTTTCAAATATTAAAGCTAAATTTTTCCCCAAGAGGTAATGCAAACGTTTTTCAAGTTTTAATTCCGATTTCAGGTCAATCGCCTTATAAATTATATTGTGAATATCCTCTTTTGATAAATCAGCAATCGCTATTAAATCTTTTTTCATAAATTATATCACTCCTGTTTATCATAAAATATATCTACTCAAATCTTTATTTTCAATAATATTTTTTAATCGGTCGTGGACATAATCAGCCGTTATTTTTATTTCCTTTAACGCTGGGTCAGGTAGCTGAAATAATATCTCTTCTAATAAAGCAGTCATTACGGTATGTAATCTTCGGGCACCGATATTTTCCATTTCTTCATTAACGGTGGCTGCGATTTGAGCAATTTTCTGAATTGCATCGTCAGCGAAAGATAATTTTACCGATTCGGTTTCTAAGAGGGCGGTGTATTGTTTAATCAAAGCATTTTCCGGCTCGATTAAAATACGATAGAAATCATTTTTATTTAACGAATCGAGTTCAACTCGGATCGGAAAGCGCCCTTGCAGTTCCGGAATCAAATTCGATGGTTTTGCATTATGAAATGCACCGGCTGCGACGAATAGAATATGGTCGGTCTTAACCATTCCGTATTTGGTTAGAACATTGGACCCTTCGACAATTGGCAATAGGTCACGCTGCACACCTTCCCGTGACACATCTGGACCGGCAGTGGAATTTGAACCCACGATCTTATCAATTTCATCTAAAAATACGATACCCGAGTTTTCCACTCGGTTTTTAGCTTCGGCGATCACCTCTTCCATATCAAGTAATTTCTGGGCTTCCTCCATCGTTAATACTCGTTTCGCTTCTTTCACGGTCAATTTTCGCTTCTTACTTTTCTGAGGAAATGAGTCCGAGAAAGCTTCCTGCAATTTTAAAGACATTTCTTCAGCTCCGGCATTAGTAAATACTTCAATAAACGGTAGCATTGGTTTACTCGTTTCGATTTTAACAATTCTATTATCGAGTTTTCCTTCTTTGAGCATCGTACGCAATTTTTCTTTAGTATCAGACACTGTTAAGTTGCCTTCATTTGTAACAATAAGTTCTTGCTCTGTGTTTTCAAGAGAAGCAGACTGTGGCAGAAGCAGATCTAAAATACGGTCTTCTGCTAAAATTTCGGCTTTCCGCATTAAACTTTCCGTCTTTTCAGATTTAACCATATTGATGCCGATTTCCATTAAGTCACGGACCATCGAGTCGACATCGCGACCGACATAACCAATTTCAGTGAATTTCGATGCTTCAACTTTAACAAACGGTGCCTGAACCAGATTAGCTAACCTTCTGGCAATTTCAGTTTTTCCAACCCCGGTCGGTCCAATTAAAATAATATTATTGGGATAGATTTCTTCTTTCAGTTTGCCAGTCACTCTCTGGCGACGCCAGCGATTACGCAAGGTGATTGCTACCGCCTTTTTCGCTTTATTCTGACCGATAATATATCGGTCAAGATATGAAACAATTTCTTTGGGAGTCAGGAAGTTATCGGTAGTAATTGGATTTTTCTTCAATTTCAGATTCGTTTCATTCGTTAAATTTTTTGTGGGCATAGTTAATTTTAAGCGTTAATTTATTAATGTCAAGTCTTGAAGGGATGACCTGAGTTATTGACTTTTAATTAAACCTTGGTATATTTTCACAAAGGCGTGGTGATAACATATAAGATCAAAATGATTCTACTAATATTACATACATAAGGAAATCGAAAATGAGCGCGCAAAAAATATTTCAACTTAATTTTGGCAGGAAACTTGCATGTCTACTACCCCGTTCCATCGCTCTTGTCATGACTAAGATATACGTTGCGATTAGATTTCTGAATGCAAAACGAGAAAAGCAAATCATAAAGAAAAATTTATCTTATTGCGGAATTGAGAGTTCTTCATATAATGTATTCAGGACTTTTGTAAATTATGGAATATGTTTAATGGATTTATTTCGAGTACCAGTTTATGATAGAAAGAACCTTGAAAAAATGGTTGAATTTAAAGGCAGTGAAAATTTAACAAACGCATTACAACTCAATCGCGGGGTAATTCTTATTACCGGTCATATCGGAAATTGGGACTTGGGCGGAGTTTATCTTGCAAGTCAAGGTTTTGGTCTTAGTGCCGTGGTTGAAGACATTCCGCGACTTTCTGATTTCTACAATTTTTTACGGTCACGAACTGGCATGAAAACAATTTTTATGAAAGAAATTGACCAAATGATATTAGCATTAAAAAAAAATGAGATTTTGGTATTATTAGGAGATCGGGATTTGACCGGAAGCGGATTAAGAGTAAAATTTCTAGGTGGGGAGAAATCGTTGCCAAGAGGACCGGCTACGTTTGCAATCAAATATAAAACACCGATTGTATTTGCAAGCTTTACATTAAACGAAGGTCAAAAACCATATCAACTGGTAATATCTGAGCCCATAATTAGCAGTAAAGAGACTCAGGTTGAATTAACACAAATTATTGCGAATAGACTCTCGGATTACATTAGGCAATATCCAACTCAATGGTTTGTGTTTGAAGACGAATGGCTAAATTAATCGAATTTTTAACTTTTCCTTTTAAAAGCCTTTTCAGCGCAGGGAAAGGTTATAAGACCTACGAGAGATTTATTGAGCATTCATATGATATTGGTGTCAATTCATTACCTTTGATAATAGTTGTTGGATTTTTTGTAGGTTTAGTGACGACCGTGCAGAGTTTTTATCAGATTTCCAATATGTTGCCAAAATACTTTTTGGGATTAACCGTCGGTCGGATGATTATGATAGAATTAGGACCGGTACTTACGGCACTGGTAATAACCGGTCGATGCGTATCAGCGATCGCAGCTGAGATCGGGACAATGAAGACTTCGGAACAGATCGATGCACTGCGCGTCATGAAGGTTAGTCCCGAGAGTTATTTAGTTAAACCAAGAATCCTGGCGATGCTTTTATCCTTACCATTACTTAACGCGATAATGATTACCGCCTCACTCCTGATTGGCGCTATTTTCGCTCAGGTTTTCTTTCAAGTAAATACTGATATATTTTTTTACGGCATCACTCATCCATTTTACCCGCGTGAATTTTTGGTGAGCTTCGTAAAATCAATTTTCTTTGCGTTTTGGATATCATCCGCCGGCGCCTATTTCGGGTTCAATGTTGCGGGCGGTGCGAGAGAAGTTGGCCGTGCCGCAACGAAAGCAGTTGTCGTGTCATCGGTGTTAATTTTAATTCTTGATTTTGTTGCAGCGATTATTTTCTTCTAATGATAAAAGTAATTAATATTTCTAAAACATTTGATGGTATAAAAATTTTAGATGACATCAGTATTGAAGTCTCGGGTGAATTAGTAGCGATTTTAGGACCGACCGGGGAGGGTAAGACGGTGTTATTAAAAATTATTACCGGGCTGCTTAAACCAGATTCCGGGAAAGTTTTTATTGATCAAGGGGAAACCCTCGGTTACGTTTTCCAGCACTCGGCATTATTCGATTCGTTAACCGTCGAAGAGAACATCCGATTGCCTTTAGAAGAGTGTTCCTGTCTTAAAGAGAAAGAGATTAGGGAGCGTGTTAAAATAGTTACCAACATGCTTGATATCGAAGGGAGCTTCCTAAAAAGAAATGCTACCAAGCTTTCCGGTGGCGAGCGGAAAATCGTTGCAATTGGGCGAGCGATAATAAATGATCCGACTTATCTTCTTTATGATGAACCGACAACCGGTCTGGACCAGGTTACGCACGATCGGATTTGTGATATAATCAGAAATCTGAATAAGCCAGGTATTGTGGTTACGCATAACATGGATACAATCAAAAAAATTGGAATTAATATTATATATTCGTTAAAAAGCGGCAGACTTAGCCTGTATAGCAACCACGGGCTAACAAAGGAGTAATATGAATAAGACTAAAAAAATTACCGTAATAACTTTTGTAATAATTGCTATTTTAATCATTGTCTTTGGCTATTTATATCTATCCGGCATCTATCCAACCATTCATGGTTATAAGACTAAAATTTACTTTAAAGAAGTTTCCGGGCTTAAAATCGGTTCGCCCGTTTATATTCGTGGAATGGAAAAAGGAAAAGTTAATAAAATCGTCATAACTGACGATTGTCAATCAGTGCAAGTCCTGGTTACGTTAGATAAATCAATAAAGCTCACCGAAGATACTAAATTCGCAATTCGCAGCCTCAGTTATTTCGGAACCGACCGGATACTAACCGTCACACCTGGAACCGGAGCGGAAGTATCGGGTGTGGCGACGTTTTATGGAGACAACGAAGTAATTGAGTTAGAAAAATTCTTTATCAGTCTGGACAACGTAATTACCAAGCTTGAATCAATACCGATAACAACCGAATTAACTGAGTTAAAAACTGAACTGTATAGTAAATTCGATACATTAGCAAAAGGTTTTTCAATGCCGCTGGTCGATATGACTAAGCAATTAGAGGCGTTAGTTATTAAACTTGATACCTTAGGAGAATTCTTAAAACAGGAAGGCACCGTTAAAAAATTAATGACGAGCGAGGAATTATATCAAGAAGTTAGGGATACGAACCAGAAACTGAAAGAATTGCTTGAAGATATTAAAACCAATCCCAAGAAATATTTTACGATCAAGGTCTTTTAAATATTAATGACTACCTACGAGATCATATTAAAAAAACGTTCCGGTAAAATTCTGACTAATCGTGAAATTGATTTCTTAGTTAATGGGTATACGACCGGAGCAATACCTGATTACCAGTTCTCAGCATTTCTGATGGCGGTTTATTTTCAAGGGATGAATTTTGACGAGACTACGGCATTAACTTTTGCGATGATGCGTTCCGGCAAAATATTTGATTTATCAGAAATTCCAGGACTAAAAATTGACAAACATTCAACCGGCGGTGTCGGTGATAAAGTTTCATTGATTTTAGCTCCATTAGTTGCGGCTTGCGGTATTACGGTACCGATGGTGTCGGGTCGAGGACTTGGACACACCGGCGGTACTTTGGATAAATTGGAATCGATTCCTGGTTTTCGGACTAATTTAACCGAGAAAGAGTTTAAATACCAAATAAAAAAGATCGGTGTTGCGATGATGGGGCAGACGAAAGAGTTAGCACCTGCTGATAAAAGGATATATGCTTTACGAGACGTAACCGGGACGGTCGATTCGGTACCATTAATTGCGGCGTCAATAATGTCTAAGAAGTTGGCCGAAGGAATTGACGGACTGGTCTTAGATGTTAAGACTGGCGCCGGTGCATTTATGAAAGATTTTGTTTGTGCTAAGAAATTAGCTAAAGTTATGATTGAAATAGGAAAACGAATGGGAAAGAAAGTCGTTGCTTTGATTACAGGTATGGAGCAGCCTTTGGGCAATATGGTTGGTAACAGTTTAGAAGTCATTGAATCGATTGAATGCCTCAAAGGCAATGGTCAGCCAGACTTAATGCAAGTGTTGATAGGATTAGCAGAAGAGATGCTGATGATGGGAAGTAGAGGAAAGAGGCATGAGGTAAGAAGCAAGATAGAGAATGTTATCAAATCTGGTGCAGCATTAGAAAGGTTTAGAGATATTATTAAAGCGCAGGATGGCGATGTGAGGGTTATCGACAATTATAAAATTTTACCACAGGCAAAATTTCATAGCAGAGTTAAAAGCCCTGAAACTGGTTATATCCAGAAGATTGATGCTTTACAAATTGGTGTGTTATCAGTCGAGCTGGGCTGCGGCAGAAAAACGATTGATGATAAAATCGATTATAGCGCAGGATTTATCTTTAAAAAGAAAATAGGGGATCAAGTTGAAAAGGGTGAAAGTCTGGTTGAAGTGATTGGTCAAGATAATAACAAAGTAAAGTTTGTTAGTAAAAAGTTATTGAGTGTTTTTAAAATTGGTGCAGTAAAAGTAAAACCACCGCAACTGATAATAGACAGAATATTTTGATTCGATAATTTTCCCGTTTAGTATTATATTTAGTTTAACTAAAACAGTTCTAAATTTTTTCGCTAAATACCTAAATAATTTTATTTGACTGAATAGTCAGTGAGAATTGTTTCGGAATTATTGATAACTTTTTTAATGAGTCCGACCCCGGGGGCAAACCATTCAAATCCGGAATAATTTTCGATTGAATCATTAAAAGTAAACGTTTCGTTATATTCAATTTTATACGCCTGGAAAAATGTGCCGGCCGGAATATTTAAATCCTCAATTTGAACAACTTTTCTTATAATATTATGTTTAAGCCGGTAACTATCACCAAGAATCACGACCGTATCGGTAAATACATCGGACCATAAACTTCCTAAGACAAACGGCAGTTTGTATTGTAATAGCCATTCGTTCTCTAAGACATAATCGGTGCCACCATAATTAACCGTTCGCAGATTTAATTTTCGCATATTTCCGTTGTCGTCAGTCCAATATTCGTCCTCGTAAGCGTTGAAAAGGTGGATACAGGGTTGGTTGTTAACAAAGGTGTCTCCTTGTACTTCGACTAACTTAGTAATATTCTGCGTTTCATATTTCCACCAGTCCCCATTTCGTAACGGAAAGTAATCGCTGGATGCACGATATAAAATCCAGTCTTGGTTATGACATGAAATAGAAACTAATAAAGCAAATACAATCGGTGTAAAATATATAATTTTATTTTTCATAATAGACTAAAGTTCATACCGACCATTATTGAAAATAAAAAATTAGACGAGAAAACCTGGGTCGAATTCCAGTTACGAGAGTGAATAAGCTGATTTAAATAAATATTACTTATAAAAGCTGGGCGCAAGTCTTTCAGAAACGAATTGGTCAAAAGATTTTCTTTATAACCAATACCATATCTTACACCTAAGGCATACCCTTCCTCGTGCGCAGTTGCGTATCTTCTCAAGATTCGATTATAACTTCCGCCAAAACCGGCACCGAGGCTTCTTTTCTCGTTCTTTAAAAATGGGTATTGATAAGATAGAATTCCTGAATGTAAATAGAAATATTCATTATTGTTGATTTTTCCGGTGAATTTAGAAAAGTTGTAATCTAATTGGAAATTATTAAATTCGCAATATACCGAACCGGTAGTGCTCGTCCGATAGAACTCGGCTAAATTTCCACTTGGGATGTTCGGTCCGAACTGGACTCCGATACCAACTGAATTTATTATTAGTAAAGATAAAAGCAGATTAAACACGCTGAGAAAATGTATCATAATATTGATTAATTGTCAAGGAGCTACTTAAGAGTGTAGTTACTATATAGAAATGTTAAAGGTTGTTAGTGTTCTGCTTCCAATACTGAAGCGGTCGGTGAAGGATACTTATCCGTATTTTCAATCAACCCATCAATAATTAGATTGTCAAGCAAGGCACTCTTTTCAAGGAATTCACTTGGTTTATAACCCAATGAAAAGAGCAAATCTTTACATGTGATTTTCTGATACCTGCCCAAATTATCCGAATAAAACAGCGCCATTAATATGTACTTTCCCTCTTGGGGTAATCTGTATTCTTTTACTAAATCCTCAAATGGAATTACGCAACCACACTCCTGTGCTTGTTTAGTTATTTCTAACAGTCGTCCCTCGGTTTCCTCGCGCATCTGGTCCAATTGGGCTATATTGCCCTTTAACTTGCTAACATACGCATCCTTTTTATCGTCATTCCATGCTTTAAAACCGAGGTCATAATCAAGGAGTTCAGTCCAAATTTTCTTTCTGACCTCAAGTAGGCGGACAAGTTTGTATGCTATACCGAGATAATCATTATTAATCTTATTATCACTCATATTGCTCCCTTAAATTTATCAAGCCATTATTATTACGGATAATACGTTCATGTATGTATTGTGACAATTTTTGGGCGTTTGTCAGAGGGATGTTAATATGTTTCATAGCAGCGGATTGCCTTAGCGCGTAGTAAAATAAAACATATAAAACTTGGCTGTTACCATTTAGCATTGACATATGTATTTGTTTAAGTATATTAAAGATTGGTTATGCATACTGGTTTAATATTTATCACAAACGAGAAAAATCAAAACTTTATACAAAAGTATGAGTACTAAATTTATAACGAATCAAGAAAAATTGCTATCCGAGGTTATTAGCAATATACTGCCCTCTGCTAAGAAACTTTATATGTTAGTGGGATACTTTTATTTTTCTGGATTTGAGGAATTATACAAAAGTCTGGAAGATAAAGAAGTAAAAATATTAGTAGGTCTTGAAATTGAGAAGGATTTGTTGAATAAGATTAAAGAGGTTGAATTTATTCAACAACTAAATCTATCCAGGGGTAAAATCAAGGACAATTTCAACAAATCCCTTGTGGGTATATTCAATGATACAGATTATTTTGATTCTGAAGAAAAACAAACTGCTTTTAGGTTATTTTTAAAGAAAATAAAAGATGGCACTTTGGAAATAAAGAAAACAATCCAACCAAACCATGCTAAATTGTATATTTTTGAACATAAAGAAGAATACAATCAGGGCGGTGTAACTCCCGGGGTAGTCATTACAGGTTCAAGCAATTTCACAAGGTCAGGTCTAAAAGACAGATGTGAAATAAATGTAATCCTCAGAGATGAATATGATGAAGCATGGAAAATATTTAAAAGCTTATGGGATACTGCTGTAAATATAGTAGATAGAACCAATATTGAAGAGTTTCTTACAGACGTAGTTGAAAAAATATGGATTGATAAACTTCCCAAACCCTATTTGTTATATGTTAGAGTTTTGGAAGAGTTTTACTCGGTTATAAAACCTAATAATATAAAACATGCCTCACAGATATCAAAAAAATATCTAAGCTTAAAATATCAGATAGATGCTGTAGAACAAGCTCTAAGAATCATAGAAAAGCATGACGGAGTCATCGTAGCAGATGTCGTTGGATTGGGGAAAAGTATAGTTGCTTCAGTTGTTGCTCATAATTTAAGATTAAAAACCATTATTATAACTCCACCTCATCTTATTGAACAATGGGAGGATTACAGATATGAATTTGATTATAATGCAAAAGTTTATAGCAATGGGAAAATAGAAGAAGTCTTAAAAGAAAACGATGATGATGAAGAAAAATTAATAATTATTGATGAAGCACATAAATATCGAAATGAATTAACTATTGATTATGGTAATTTACATAAGCTCTGCCATGGTAATAAAATCATGCTTTTATCAGCAACTCCTTTTAATAACAGACCTCAAGATATATTTTCAATGATAAAATTATTCCAGATAGTCACAAAATCTACAATTCAGACCGTAGATAATCTTTCTTATCAGTTCAAACAGCTTGTAAAAGACTATAAAGCAATACAAAAAGCTCAAAGAGAAACTAGCCAACAAATGAAGAAAGAAATAAAAGTACTTGCGGATAGAATACGAGACATTCTTTGGCCTGTTGTTATTCGTCGGTCTAGATTGGATTTAGATGAAATAAAAGAATATAAAGCAGATTTAAAAAAACAGGGAATATCCTTCCCTAAGGTTAATCCTCCTGAACTATTGGAATATGAACTTGGTTCTCTCAGTAACTTATACAAAGATACATTAGAAAAAATTGCACCTGAGGATGAAGAAAAAGGGTTTATTGGTGCAAGATACAAGCCGACAAATTATCTTAAAGATGAATATAAAAAACAAATTGCGGAAGAATTAGGTATTGAAGAAAATCTGCTTCTACAATCCCAAATAAACCTTGCAAAATTTATGCGTAGGTTATTAGTCAGGCGGTTTGAAAGCTCGGTTAAAGCATTTCACGATTCATTGAATTCACTTATAAAATCATCAGAATATATGTGTGACTGGTATAATAAATTTGATAAAGTTCCAATTTACAAAAAAGCAGACTTACCGGATGTTGAAATTCTTGAACAATCTACCGATGAAGATTTGGATGAAGAACTCCAGCAGATTACATTTGACGAGCAACTCAAAAAATATTATGAAAAAGGACTTAAAATAATAAAAAAAGAATGGCTACAAGATACTTTTATTAAAGAGATTGAAAAAGATATAGAATTGCTTATAGAAATAAGAAGTGAATGGTTCAAAGATGGTATTAAAGAAGATCCTAAATTAAAACATTTTTCGGAAATAATCGTAAAAGAATTAAAGGATAAACCTGAAAGAAAAATTGTTGTATTTACAGAGTTTGCTGATACTGCTGAATATCTATTTGAACAACTGCCAAAATCTCTTAAAGTATTTAAATATTCTTCATCTGATGCTAGTAAAACAAATAAAAATACGATTAGAGAAAACTTTGATGCTGGCATAGACGAGAAACAGCAAAAAAATGATTATAATGTTTTAATTGCAACAGATGCAATTTCGGAAGGATTCAACCTACATCGGGCAGGAACTATCTTTAATTATGATATCCCATACAATCCAACTCGTGTAATTCAACGGGTAGGAAGAATAAATCGTATAAATAAAAAGGTTTTTGACGAACTATTCATTTATAATTTTTTTCCTACTGCAACTGGAGAAAAAGAAACAAAAACAAAACAAATAGCTACTTTAAAGATTGCCTTAATTCATGCACTACTTGGGGAAGACACAAAAGTGCTTACATCTGACGAAGAATTACGAACCTTCTATAAAGATAAGTATATAGATGCAAGTAAAGAACAAGAAGAATTATCCTGGGATGTAGAATATAGGAATCTAATAAATGATTTGAAATTAGCCTATCCTCAAGTAATTGAAGAAGCAATGAAAATACCAAAAAGAAGCAGGGTAAAAAGAACTATTCAAAAAGAACAGAAAGGGGTTATTGTTTTTGCAAGAAAAGGAAGTGAATATACATTTAAACTTGGCACCACACCTTTAGAATGTTCTCCCATAAGCCAGGAATTGGCATTGAAATTATTTAAGGCAGATATTAGTGAAAAACCTGAACCAGTTTCTAAGAATTTCGAAAAGGTATATCAGAATATAATAAATAATTTATTTGTGAAAAAAACTCAGGTTACTTATGATAAGGGAAGAATAGAAGCACTAGATAAAATAGCCGTTTTAATAGAAAAATTACCAGAATATAAAGATTACTTAGAGGATTTAAAATATGTTCTTGAAAAACTCGATTCTTTACCAGAAAGATATGCGAAACAAATAAGAGCTATATCAGAAAAGAAATTAAAAGATGATATTGAGAAATTGAAAATAGAAGTTCCTCATAAATACCTGATTGAATTAAGGGAAAAAGCAAATAGTATCGATGATGAAGAAGAAAGTTTAATACTTTCTGAAGAACTCGAATAACTTATGCCGATAGATTTTAAGAAACCATATGAATCAAATGAATTTTTAAACTTCTTAACTAATTTTCTTCCAAATGATTTTACTCGAGACGATGAATCTATAAAATTAGAAGACATTACTTTTAAACCAGAGAAGATTAAGAAAGTAAAGATGATTGGCAATGTGCCATCTTTACAAAATTTACGTATTTATGAAATAGAGCACGAGTCCGAATTTGACCCAAGAGTTACACTATCAAGAGAAACATTCCGTTTAATGAGTAATTTTGGAGCAAGAAAAGCGCTTGCTGTATTTGTTTCAAAAAAATCTCCTAATTATCGTTTTTCACTTGCAAGCATAGACCTAAAGTTAGAAGGTTCGAGAGTAACAAAAGAATACTCCAATCCTCGAAGATATTCTTACTTTCTTGGACCTGACGCAAAAATCCATACTCCATCAGAATATCTTATAAAAAATGGACAGCTTTTTGATTTTAATGACTTAGAGAGTCGATTTTCTATTGAAGTTGTTAATAAAGAGTTTTATTCTAAAATTGCTGAACTTTTTACTAATCTTACCGGAGGTAAAAGATATATTGGTAATCGGGAAATAAACGAAAAAGGATGCATTCAATTACCCGGTAACCCGAAAGATGAAATTAAAAAGGAATTCTCTGTGCGTCTAATTGGACGACTTCTTTTTTGTTGGTTCTTAAAGAAAAAATATTCAGATAACGGTGTACCATTACTTACTGATGAAATTCTATCTTTAGTTTCCGTTGAACAAAATGATGAATATTACCATACAATTCTTGAACCGCTTTTCTTTCAGGTACTCAATACACCTTTTGATATACGTTTATCTAAATATAAACAAAGTCCATGGAATATAGTTCCATTTCTTAACGGTGGATTATTTGCCCCTCACAATGATGACTATTATGAAGTTGGGAATCTTGGAATTTCAAAATCGATTAATACTCTAAAAATTCCAGATAATTGGATATATAAACTTATACAAGTTTTTGAGACATATAATTTCACTATAGATGAAAATACTGCTATTGATGTGGAATTGTCTATTGACCCTGAAATGCTTGGTAGGGTATTTGAAAATTTATTAGCAGAAATCAACCCAGAAACTGGTGAAACTGCAAGAAAATCTACAGGAAGTTACTATACGCCACGTCTTATTGTTGAATATATGGTAGATGAAAGTCTAAAACAATATCTTCTTAACAAAATTAAACTTGCTGACGAAAAAATTATTTCTTTACTATCTTATGAAATTAGCGAGAGTAATTTAACAGATATTGAAAAAGAATCTGTTATTAATGCTCTTGATACTATTAAAGTAATCGACCCAGCATGTGGGAGTGGCGCTTTCCCAATGGGGATATTACAAAAGATGATTTTAATACTTCAGAAGGTAGATCCTGAATCTAAAAAGTGGCTTTCAAAGAAACTTGCCCGCATTGATAATAGAGCATTAAGAAATGATGCTGAAGAGAAATTGAAGAATGAAAATTGGAACTATGTACACAAACTCGGAATTATTCAAAACGCGATATATGGTGTCGATATACAGCCAATTGCATCTGAAATATCAAAACTTAGATTTTTTCTTTCACTTATAGTTGATTCACGAATCGACGACAGTAAAACAAATCGCGGTATAATTCCATTGCCAAATTTAGAATTTAAGTTTGTCTGTGCAAATAGTTTGATTGGATTACAACAGAAGAATACCCCACTATTTGAAGCAGAAACTGAGATAACGAAGTTAATGAATCTTCGTGACGCATATTTTTCAACTTACGGAGACGATAAAGAGCATATTCAAAAAGAATTTACTATGACACAAATAAGAATGTTTGAACATTCTTTAAAGATGACATCTACTGATTCACAAACAATTAACTTATCGAAATGGAATCCCTTTTCTAATGAACAATCAAATTGGTTTGATCCATTTTGGATGTTTGGTATTAAAGATAGATTTGACATTGTTATTGCTAATCCACCATACATAGATTCTGAAACTATGGTTAATTCTGGTCAAAGTAAATTACGAGAATATATATCAACAAACTATACTTTAGCAAAGGGGAATTGGGATATTTATATAGCATTTTTCGACAAAGGTTTTAGTATTTTAAATAATACAGGTGTATTAATATTCATAACACCAGATAAATGGCTATCTAAACCTTTCGGGTATGAACTAAGAACAAGAAAAAAAGAAAATATAAAATCAATCCTTAAATGCGGAAGAGATATTTTTGAAGCATCAACAGTAGATTCAATAATTACACTTTTTTTGGAAAATAAGTCATCAAAGTTAAGAATATATGATTTTTATGATAAGAAAATTATTTTTAAAATAGAATTAGATAAAAAATTAATAAAAGAACCATATAATCTTGATTTTTGTTTTTCTAACCATTTAGATTTATTACTAAAAATATCAACGATGCCCTTATCATTAACCAATTTCGGTATTTGCGAAAATGCTTGTGCAACATCTGAAGCATATAAATTAAAATCTATTCTTAAGGATTTAAAAGAACCTTATAATGAAACTAAGTATTTTAAATTAATAAATACCGGAACTATCGGTCGATACGTATCAAAGTGGGGTAAAAAAGCAATGAGATATATTAAGGACGATTACATTTTTCCAGCGGTTGAAAGAAATGTCTTTGCAAAATCATTCACAAAAACATATGTAAAAAAATCTGTAACTCCTAAAATAATAATAAAAGGATTAACTTTATTAGATGCTTGTTTAGATATAAATGGCTCTGTAATTCCTGGCAAAACAACATTAATTGTTACAAGTAAAAATAATGATTATTTAAAAATTTTATTGGCAATAATAAATTCTAAATTGACAGCATTTTATATGAACGAAAAATATCCATCTTCAAGTTATAACCAAGGAATAGCATTTACATGCGATATGTTAAATAATTTTCCAATTCCTCATTTATCAGAATCAATTCAACGAACGATTATATCATTAATAGATAATATTCTTTCAATTGCTAAAGAAAAAGACTATTTTGATGATTTAAGTAAACAGGAAAAAGTCAATGGATACGAACGACAAATTGACCAGATGGTTTATAAACTTTACGGATTGACTCAAGAAGAAATAAAATATGTAGAGGACCACAATTAGGATTATAAGAAAATATGAATGATAATAATTCAATGCGAAAAACCATCTATAAAAACGAAATAAGATATATTTTTGAAAAGTATCATATTGGTGAGGCTGAACAAGGAAGGATAGAAAATTCCATATTCGAAAATCCTTATCAAAACTCACAACAGATCAACTTAAAAAAAGACATAAACGAAATAGAGGGATTACTAAGCATATTAAATGGTATTATAAATAATAAAAACCTCATAGGTGCAATTAGCTCAATATTTATAGTTCAGGAAGATTTAGAACTACCTATTGCATTGAAAAGCTTATTTTTGGAAAATAAAAAAGTAGGGGTGCTTGTTGGAGCGGGTGTTTCAAAATTAATTAATCTTCCGTTATGGGAAGAACTAGCTGATAGTGCTATCGAGTATTTATATGATAAAAATAGAATTAATTATTTTGAATGTCAAAAGATTAAAAATGAAATCATAGATCCCAAGCAAAAGTTAACTATATTTCATCATTTAATCAGTAAAAATAGTGCTGAGTCAAAAGATTTTTATTGTGATAAATTGAATAATTTTGATTATACAAATGGCAATCCTTATGAAAATTTAACTCGGTTTGATTGGATAAAATTAACTTCTAATATCGATAAGGAATTCTACAAAGCTTTGAAAAATGAATATGATAGGCCCCCATTGGTCGCAGAGGGGGCCTCGGTAGGAAGTGTTCCGAAAAAAAGAAGAACAGCCAATATAATGGACAATAATTTTAATCCCCAAAATGTCGATTATGACACTATCTATCATATACATGGATCTTTAGATAAATTGGATAATACAGTATTAACAACAGAAGATTATTTAATCGCGTACTACGTTGAAAAAAGCACGTTAAAATCCTTTCTCACCGAGATTTTTAAAACTTATACCATAATTTTTATTGGTTATGGGTTAGAAGAATTTCCAATATTAGAACATATCCTAAAAGGGGGCAATGAACATTATGCTTTAATTGGTACTTATTTAAATGAAACTAATTTTTTAAGATTTAAACAGGAATACTTAAAACCATTGAAAATAAAATCAATTCCTTTCTTCTTAGATTTTAATGGGTATATTCGACTTAATATCATTCTAGATTCTTGGTTGCAACAATTACGTGCAGAAAGAAATGCGACTTATTACGAAAATGTGCGAGAAATAGATGAGGTAAACTAATTAATGTTAAACGATAAAGAAATAAAAGTTCTTGATTCAATAAGTAAAAATATATCTTTAGAAAATTATTTTTTCAGAACAAAAAAAGATTTAAAATGGTTTTATCCACTGAAAGCCTGCGGCTATTTTACGCCAGAAAAGGCTCCTTGGCCACAGCCTACTGATCAAAAAGGTTTTATTATCCCGGAATGGAATGTATTACCATATCTTGAACGAGTATCTCAACAAGTTAATATCGAAAATAACGGTATATATATTGACGAACTGTTGGAGATAATTAAAAATGTTTCAAATTATACAGATGCCAACCATCAACACATAGACAACGATCGTACATGGTGGTACTTTGTGAAAATTCTATTGAACATTCCTAACAATAAAATCCCACTCGAGATTCTTGATTTAGTGCCCATCTGGCTGGATTCTAAATTCGATACGATACTACAGGGTTCTGAGATTGCCATTAAATTATTAAATAAATTTTTACGTAATGAGTCGACGCCAGATGATACCTTAAAAGCCGAGAAGATTGTTGACCACATAACTGCAATTAAATGGGTAAACTTCCCAAAAGAACTAAGATCAAGTATATTCAGTAAAGAAGAAGAACCTAAAACAATAGTTGATACTTACTGGTTAATTGAGTCTTTTATACATCAAAGAAATGCGTTAAAGGTGGGCGAAAAGTGTTCGGAAAAACCTATCTACCAAATTGCAGATAGATTAAAAGGAATATTTAAGCGGCTATATCCAAATCATTTGATCGACATAAAGATTGAAGATAAAACATATTATATTTTTGTTACTCAGACAGAAGATTTTGAATTCGATTGCTCGGTGAGAATTCTTAAAAAAAACCAAGCGGTGACTGACACAATAGAAAATAAGTCTCATAAAAATTTATCCGCTGAATCAGAAGAACTGTTTAGTTTTAAAATAGGAGAGTGTAAAAATGTCGAATCTTTCATTGAAAAAATTACAAGCGAAATATCTGGAAGAGATATAGCCACAGAGATAGAAAAAGAGCTTAACGAAAAACTAAAAATTTTATATGAAAATATTTTTGCCGATATTTCCTATATTTGGTTAGAATCATTATCGGCAGGACCAGAAATTGGTGTTAGTGAAGCAGAAGAAACCCTTCTATTTATTTTAAGAGATATATTTTTAGCAAAAGCGCAAAAGGATGTGTCAACTGGGAAAAAAATCATTAAAGATTTTTTAGGTGAAAAATATCAATACCCGTTGTTCAAGAGATTAGTCTTATATGTAATTGCTAAATGTTGGAATACCTACAAAGAAGAATTTTGGGAAATCATACATGAAAACGACGGTGAGCAGCTATTCGACGATGCTAATTATACAAATGAAATATATACATTGCTCGAAAAGAACATCACGAATTTCATATTGGCAGAAAGAGAGGAATTGAAAGTGATTATTGAAAAAGGCCCACAAAGATATCTGCCAAAGGATAACCAAGAAAGATATAGAAGTTACTGGAAACAAAAATGGTATTCAGCTGTAAAGGCTGACCCATTTTTTTTACCGTTATATAATGAGCAAAAGAAAATTACTCATATTGAAAAAGAAGAAATAAGACCGATAAGCGGCGGAACAAGATTTGGTCCAGGACCTTCACCTTTAACAAAAGAAGACCTAATGAGAATGTCAAACGATAAGGTCGCTGAATTCTTATCAATTTTTCAGACCAAGGATCCATGGAACGGACCTACGGTTGGTGGACTTTCAGATACTTTACAAAAAATTGTTCAGGAACAACCAGAAAAATTTATCAAAGATCTTTCACCTTTTATAAACAGCGGTTATCTGTACATTTATGACATTCTTTGGGGAATCACAAAAGCTTGGAAGGAAAAGAAGCCAATAGATTGGGGTAAGTTGTTGGTTTTTGTTATGCAATACATTAAGCGCTCAGAATTTTGGCAAAATAAATTTAAGATAGAAGACGATCGCTGGAACGCAAGCTACAAGTGCGTCGTCGGAGTCATTGGCGACTTAATTCAGGAGGGTACTAAAGACGACACTTGGGCTTTTGCTGAAGAGTATTTACCTAGTGCACAAGAGATTATAATTTTCATTATTGACAATCTAGAAAAGGAAGACGAAGCAGAGGTTAGCGATTCGGTAATGCATGCCTTGAACTCAGCCTTCGGGGAAACAATAACCGCTTTGATTTACATTGCATTAAGGATTGCTAGGCTAGAAGACAAAAAAGGAACTAAAAAAGAAGTTAAATGGTCAGATATTTTGAGAAGTAAATACGAGAAAGTTCTTAACGAAGAAGTAATTGAAGCACATACTCTACTTGGCGAATATATACCAAATCTTCACTATCTTGATAAAATGTGGGCAGAACAAAAGATTTTAGATATTGTACACATTGATAAAGAACTACTTTGGTCGGCTTTTATGAATGGTTATCTTTATAGGAGCGGAGTATATGATCAGATATATGTTCTGATGAAAGAACATTATGTAAAAGCAATGACTTATTCATTTAAAGAAAGATATGCAGAGGAACGACTTGTCCAGCATATCGCTATCGGTTATTTAAGGGGCATTGAAAGTCTGTCCGGAGGCGATTTATTTGGATTATTGTTGAAAAGGTGGAATTATACACAAATAGAAGAATTGATCGGCTTTTTCTGGATGCAAAGAAAAGAATATAAGCGAGTTCCTCCTAAGGCTGTGGTAATGGTTGCGAAAGAAGGGGAATTGAAACCAAAGATAGTAAAAAGCAAGAAAGAGTTAGAACAGCCATTAGAAGATGATGAAAGAGCGAAAATAGAAAACAGGATAATTGATTTTTGGAAATTGGTTTTTAAAAGATATAAAGATAAAACGGGAAAAAGTGAAGAAGACAAAAAAGTTCTATCGATTATATCAAAATTGACTGTGTTTTTGCCAAAGATAGATGATGAAAACTTCAAATGGTTGATGTTATCTGCACCTTATGTTCATTTGGATTTTAGTTCGCCATTCTTTATTGAGTATTTAGATAAATTAAAAGGCGAAGGAGATAAAACCGAATCTGCGAAGTATGTAGCAAAAATATTCCTAAAAATGCTTGATAGTTTTACACCAGATTTTGATCAGAAGCATATTAAATCAATTATTGAATATCTTTATCAAATCAAAGATAAAGAATCGACAGGTTATGCAAACCAAATTTGTAATATCTATGGTAATAGAGGATACGATTTTTTAAGAGAAATCTGGGAGAATAATAATAGGTGAACAAATATCATTTCTATATTAGACTAAATTCAAATCATACACTTCGTGAAAATCTCTACGGTTACGCGGAGTTTAATTGTAGTTAAGCTTTACAAACCTCAACAAAATTACACCGACCGCAAGCCTTTTCATCGCTTGTAACCGGGAAAAACCCTGTCCCTTTCGCATTATTTGAGTCTTTGTCTTCAAGATAGCCTTGCATGTTCTCGATACTAGATTTAATGAATCCCTCAACATCTTTGATGTCTTTATCGGTTATCACTCTTTCATCCATAGTTCCATTCTCAAGATACACCAAATCTGCCTTAATTTCAAGGGCTTCGTTAAGTTGGAACTTTTCCCTCGCGTACATGGCATAAACCTTGACCTGCCAGGCTTCTTCCTCTTCATTCTCTTCTGAATCTTTCCCAGTTTTCCAATCGATGATTTTACATACCCGGGGGTTTAGCAAGACCAAGTCCGGCGCACAATACACCTTGATTCCATTAAGATTTATTGAGTCCAACTTATCGACTGCTTTTATGAACGATGTATCAACATTCGGGAGTTCTTTTATCAACTCTAACTCAAGAAGATTTTTAAGACATGCTTCCATTCGTTCGATTATTCTCTCGCCCTTTTCTTCAGTAATTCCTTCCCCGTAATAATACTCATGAAGCATCGAGCGATATTTCGGGGATCGGTAAAATGCGTCCTTGTCCCGCGATTCACGAACCGCTTGCCTCAATTTGTCCCGGGTTATTTTTGTAAGACTTTCTAAAGATGGCAGCGGTCTTTTATTTACTATTGAATTGATAACATCCTTTGCTCGCTCGTGAATCAGAGTTCCAAGTAAAAGGTAGATGTTTGTGATATTCTTTAGAACATAGACTTTGCGGGTTTGTTCCGGTGCGTCTTTTAGCCATCCGTTGTGAGAAGCGTAATAATGGTAATAATAAGCCCGGGGGCATTCGGAAAGTAATGCGTGCCTTGATAAAGACCAGGAGAATTCGGGGAAAGGTTTTATTTGGAATTCTGACTTTTGGTTATTCACGATTTGTATACCTTACAAGTCTGATATCTAATTCCGGCTTCATCTTCGATCCAAAGGAAATCACTTATTATCTTCATACCCGCATTGTATATCCCTGTTTCTGCATGTCAAGATTGCTGTTTTTCTTAATCGCATATCTGTGTGTTATTTGACACAAGGATATCTCATTTAGCGTGTTTATTAATTTTGTCTTTCCAGTAAATCTCGCAATGCAAGATATTTATCAGTTGACCGGCAAAGATTTACCTTGACAAATCGACGATTATGCGTTAAATATATGGCAATAATTATCTTGTTATACAGTTATTCGGGATAATATTTGTGTTAAATTAGCTGTTGTTTTGGGGGAACAATGAAAAACTTGAAAGTATTATTTGTAATAGTTCTAGTTAATTTTATTTTCACTGCTCTAATATTTGCACAGCAAGGAAGTATGGATTGGACACAAGCAACTGCCAATGCCGGATGGTTAGGAAGGTCTGGTCATACTTCGGTTGTCTTTGATAATAAGATGTGGGTGATGGGTGGATATCCTTATAGGAATGATGTCTGGTATTCAACGAATGGTGTGAACTGGACTCAAGCAACGGCTAATGCTGGCTGGTCAGCAAGATCTCTCCCCACTTCGGTTGTCTTTGATAATAAGATGTGGGTGATGGGTGGAGTGGATGGCAGTGGTTATAGTAAAAGGGATGTTTGGTATTCGTCAGATGGTGTGAACTGGACTCAAGCAACGGCTAATGCTCAATGGTTAGCAAGGCATGGTCATACCTCGGTTGTGTTTGATAATAAGATGTGGGTGATTGGTGGGAATGCTGCTGGTTATAGAAACGATGTCTGGTATTCTACAGATGGTGTGAACTGGATACAAGCAACTGCCAATGCGGGATGGTTAGCAAGGTATAGCCACACCTCGGTTGTGTTTGATAATAAGATGTGGGTGATGGGTGGAGTTGATATGAGAAATTATAGAAACGATGTCTGGTTTTCTACGGATGGTGTGAACTGGACACAAGCCACGGCAAATGCTCAATGGTCAGCAAGGTATCTTCACACCTCGGTTGTGTTTGATAATAAGATGTTGGTGCTCGGCGGAGAAGTGTCTGGTGGTAAAAGAAACGATGTCTGGTTTTCTACGGATGGTGTGAACTGGATTCAAGCAACGGCAAATGCGGGATGGTCAGCAAGGTATGGACACACCTCGGTTGTGTTTGATAATAAGATGTGGGTGATGAGTGGAGATGATGGTAGTTATAAAAGAGATGTCTGGTATTCAAGAGGTGGTATTACTTTGTTAATTCCTAATGGTGGTGAGAATTGGGCTGGTGGCAGTAATCAGATTATTAAATGGCGAACAATTGGAACAGGTTTTGCACGGTATAGGTTACTTCTTTCAAGAAATAGTGGTTCTACTTATACGGATACGATTGCTCATAATGTCGCACCAACCGAGACAACTTATAATTGGGTTGTTCCGTTGTTGGATTTAACGACTTGCAGAGTTGGAGTACAAGTATTAAACAGCATTGATTCGGTTATTGCTCAAGATGCAAGTGATGGAAATTTTACAATTCGGACGGTAATAATTGTTTCACCTAACGGCGGTGAAATTTGGGCAGGTGGAAGTAATCAAATTATCAAATGGTGGACAATAGGAACGGGTTTTGTACGACATAGATTGTTACTATCAAGTAATAGTGGTTTAACTTATCCTGATACGATTGCTCATAATATTGCACCGACTGAAACGACATATAATTGGCTTGTGCCAACTCTTAATTTGAATACTTGTCGGATAATGGTGCAGATGTTAGATGTCGGTGGTTCGGTCATATCTCAGGATGCGAGTGATGGGAATTTTACAATTGACTCTGACTCACCAAGTATTCCTAATATTGTTAGTCCAGCAAATAGTACTATAACAAACAATCCTAATGTAATATTTATCTGGAATCGTTCGACTGATAATCTTAGTGGTATTTTGAGATATACATTGGAATATGCGAGAAACTCAGGATTTACTAATCCAATCGATACGGTAGTAACTGATAGTTTCATCACACTGACTTTAACTGATACTACTTATTACTGGCGAGTTAAATCACAGGACAGTGCGGGCAACCAAAGTAATTGGTCTTCGAGCAGAAGTTTTGAAGTTGATACGAGAATACCCAACGCACCAACTTTAGTGTCTCCGATAAATGGAGTGTGGTTTACGAATACAGCAGTAATCTTTAACTGGTCTTCAGTCACTTTTGATGCTAAATCAGAGGTGAGATACATCTTACAGGTCGATACATTAACAACCTTCACAACTCCAAGAATTGATACAACAAGCTTAGTGTCTGATACATTAATATTACCTCAGGATCGTTATTATTGGAGGGTTAAAGCTTACGACTTAGCTGGTAACGAAGGCGCGTTCTCGGGTCGGGATAGTTTCGGTATCGATTATACCGCACCAAGTATTCCAAATCTTGTTAGTCCGGCAAACAGTGCGGTTCTGACTGATTCATTTGTCAGGTTTACCTGGAACCGTTCTACCGATAATGTGAGTGGCGTTAGAAATTACCGGTTCCAAGTTGCTAATGATACTAATTTTACTAATCCAACCGATACGGTGGTTTCTGATACTTCAATTACTCTACTGCTCAGAGGTACAAAATATTGGCACGTGAAAGCGATTGATCGGGCAGGCAACGCGAGCAATTGGTCACAAAGAAGACTATTTACAGTGACTGGAATTGAAGAAATTAAAAATGGCACAATCCCAACTTTATTCAATCTTTATCAGAATTCGCCAAATCCGTTCAATTCGCTAACGGGTATCCGTTATTCAATTCCCAGAGAATGTAATGTTTCAGTCTCGATATATGATATCTCAGGGAAACTTGTTAAGAATTTAGTTGATGAGACTATGAACGCGGGAGTTTATTCAATATCCTGGAACGGAAATGACAATAATGGTAGAAATGTTGGTCAAGGTGTGTATTTCTACATTTTAAAGACCACCGGTGAAAAGATGCAGAAGAAAATGCTAATGCTGAGATAATACAACACCAACTCCAAAAGTGCAAGTTAGATTTTAACTAATTTGTCTAATATGTGCTGAAACAAAACAGGTCGACCTGGGGGCTTCATGGCAGGGCTGACCTGGGTATGGGGTAAAGTATTTATTATAGTAGATAATAAAGCTCATCATAACCTATCTCAAAAGAAACATAACAATATCTTTACCAAATCATTCAGTAATACTAATCGTAAACGATTGATTAAGTGTTATAAGAGATAATTGAAGAGAAAGTCTATAAGAATTTGGATTAGGTAAGGTGATTCACCGCACGAACAAGTTCTCATTATAAGTATTGACAAAATATCATTTTAGACCCATAATTTCCTAAAAGGTAAAAGCTTAAACAGGGGACTAATGAAAACGTTTAAGATATTTGCATTAATATTTCTCCAAGGGATAATCGTTACAAATTTATGCGCACAACAAGGCTCAATGGATTGGACATGTGCCACACCTTCAGCAGGATGGTCAGCGAGAAGTCGACAAACATCAGTTGTTTTTAATAATATGATGTGGATAATCGGAGGAACTGGTGTCGGAAACGATGTCTGGTGTTCTTCCGATGGGATAAATTGGACATTAGTTAATGGGGCAGCCCCTTGGTCCGGAAGAACTAATCACACAAGTGTTGTCTTTGATAACAGAATGTGGGTAATCGGCGGTCAAAGTGGCAGTATGAATTATAAAAATGATGTTTGGTTTTCTTATAATGGAGTAGATTGGGATTGTGCAACACCTTCTGCTCCATGGTCAGGAAGAGCGTGGCACACATCGGTGGTTTTTGATGGGAAAATTTGGGTTATAGGGGGTTGGGGCCCCACTCAACCATGCTATTATCATGATGTGTGGTATTCCTCAGATGGTGTTAATTGGTCGAGGGCAACTGATGCAGCACAATGGTCAGGAAGGATGGGACACTCATCAGTTGTTTTTGATAATAAAATCTGGGTGTTTGGTGGTATGTTTGGTAATGGATCGGTTCATAACGATGTTTGGTATTCATCGAATGGGACAGATTGGACATGTGCCACACCTTCAGCCGGCTGGTCAATAAGAATTGTTCACGCAAGTGTTGTCTTTGATAACAGAATGTGGGTAATCGGCGGCGGTGATGGCGCTGGAAATTATAAAAATGATGTCTGGTATTCGGTTGATGGTATAAATTGGGTGTGTGCAACTACTTCAGCCGGATGGGTAAAAAGAGCCAACCATTCATCTATAATTTTCAATAACAAGATTTGGATAATTGGTGGCTCAAGACCAGGCGGTTATCAAAATGATGTTTGGTATTCAAGAAATATCCAGTTTGCTTTAATTTCGCCAAACGGTAATGAGGATTGGCCAGGGGGAAGTAATCAGATTATAAGATGGCGCACTTTCGGAACTGATTTTTTTTGTTATCGGTTACTGTTTTCTCGAAATAGTAGCTTTTCTTATCCTGATACGATTGCAAGTAACATCCTACCGTCCGAAACGACATATAATTGGACTGTGCCGTTAATTAACTCGACTACTTGCCGAATATTATTGCAAATGTTAAATGTAAACTGTTCGGTTATCGGACAAGATGTAAGCGATACTAATTTTACAATTAAAACTTTAAATATTATTTCGCCAAATGGAGGAGAAGTCTGGGATGGCGGAAGTAATCAAGCAATAAGTTGGTGGAAAACGCCTTATATAAATTTTTTGTGCTGCCGATTGTATCTTTCAAGGAATGGCGGAACATCTTATCCAGAAATAATTGCTAATAATATTCCGTCAACTGATACCATATATAATTGGAATGTTCCATCAATTAATTTTACGACATGTCGAATTATGGTGCAGATGTTAGATTCTTTAGAATCAATTGTATCGCAAGATTCAAGTAATAGTAATTTCACTATCAGAACTGCACCAACAATTGTCTCTCCTAATGGTGGTGATACTTGGATAGGTGGAAGCAATCATATAATCAAATGGCGAACGGTTGGCACTGGCTTTGCCGGTTATCGTCTGTTGCTTTCACGAAATAGTGGGTCAAGTTATCCTGATACAATCGTTCATTATACCCAACCATCTGAGACAACCTATAATTGGACGATTCCACTAATTAACTATAATAGTTGTCGAGTAATGGTGCAGATTTTAGATGCGTTTGGTTTGGTCATATCTCAGGATGCAAGTGATGGGAATTTTTCTATCCGAACAAACGTGACGGTTGTTTTCCCAAATGGAGGTGAGACTTTATCAGGAGGGAGTCACCCAATTATAAGATGGCGAACGGTCGGGACTGGTTTTGCAAGATTTCGAATACTTCTTTCCCGAAATTATTATATGTTTAATGATACTATTGTCCAAAATGTTTCTTCTACTGAGTCAACATATATTTGGATTGTGCCGACAATAAATTCTACTCGTTGTGCTATTATGGTGCAAATGATTGATTCAAGTAGCTCAATTGTATCTTATGATTATAGTAATGGATTTTTTACAATAATAACAACAGGAATTGAAGAAGATGCAGTCATTGATGCTAATTGTGATATGCTTAGGGTAATTCCTTGTATAGTAAAATCACAAGCAATGATTTATTTTACCCAGCCAATGAATAGTATTATTACTCTTTCACTTTATGATAAATCGGGAAGGCTAGTTAATACTTTAATCGATAACGAAATAGAAAAAGGCACATATCGAGTTCTTCTTAATACAAAGTACTTATCGTCAGGGGTTTATTTTATTTATCTAAAATCGGGAGGAAATACAATAATCAAAAAGTTTTTGAAAGTATAATAATAGTATTAGTTAAGTGTAGTATTCCACGCGATATTGTACAAATTGGCTATTTTGTAATTTACACTCTCTAAATTTGAGCACAACCCTAAAGGTTCATGTTAGATTGTATCCAATTTTGTCTAATATGTGCTGAAACAGAACACATCCATATTTAATCTTGTAATTTTCATATTGACAAGAAGTTAAGCAAAAGTTTTACTTGACAAAATTGTTTAATTCGGGTAGAATTCATATGTTGTAAAAAAGCATTAAACACAGGAGGCATATATGACTAAAATATGTGTTGTGTGCTTACTACTTGCCATTATGGCATTACCGGTCTTTTCTCAAAATTACGAATATTTGTGGCAGAGTGATTATGTTGGAGACCCGCAAGAACTATATGTGATTGGCATCGGTAATACCGATACCGATATACAACCAGAGATTGTTTATATCGACCATGAACCTTACAGTGATTACCCGTATTATATCTGGGTCATGGATTCTTATTCCGGTCAGGTTGAGTGGCAGTCAAACGAATTTTATCATATCTATACTGAGGCGGAACATGCACCAAGATTTATTGATGTTGGCGATGATAGTCGTTATGAGATTTTGATTCTGGCGGAGGAATATCCAGGTGAGCCGTGTTGGTACCTATACGCATATGAAAATAATTCCGGAGTAGCGCAGACAAACTATTCTATCAAATCATTGACCAAACTCGGTCAGAACTCTCCTAATCCGATGCGTAAGCAGACTAAAATTGAATTTTCACTTTCTTCTCCTCAGCAAACCGAAATAAAAATCTATAATTCAACTGGCACAAATGTTCGGACAATTCATTGTGGGAAAAGAGGGGTTGGTACCCATACAATAAATTGGAATGGCACTGATGATATTGGTAAAAAACTGCCGGCTGGCACTTATTTTTATATCCTTAATACCGAAGACGCAAAAATAACAAAAAAGGCAATCATTATAGAATAGATTAGTTTACTAATAGATATTTTCTGCTCTTTTAAAGTTATGGATAGTTCATAAAGAGCAGTGCGATTTTCAAAAATGGTGAGTGTGATTGTATGTTAGTGGAGGAATAATGAAAATAGTTATGGCGTTATTTTTAATCGCTGTTTGTTCGATATTCTATATTTTACCTTCAAATTTAATTGCTCAGGTTCCGGGTTGGGCACAGAAAGAATCGATTCCGACACAGGTTGCTCGTAAATATGTTAGAGATGGAGGTGCAATGGTAACGGTGCCTGGCAGTATAGATAATGACCTAATACTCGCATTTCGTGGTAATCGGTCATGGGAATTCTATAAGTATCAATCTAACTGCTGGACACAACTGGAATCGATTCCTTATGGCGTGTACCCAACTAATCCGACACAAATTAATCGGAAAAAAGTTGATGAAGGTGCGGCACTCTGCTATGATGGCTGTAATACCATCTATGCGACAAAAGGCGGTGGCACAATAGAATTCTGGGTATATGATATTGTTTTGGACACATGGGTTGCGAAACCATTTGTTCCGTCAGAAAGAGGTCTCAGAGGTGGAACTTCTCTTGCATATTTCAATGATAAAGTCTATCTGTTAGCGGGCGAACAAAGTGTATATGCTCCAACAAACTTCTTTGCGTATAATACGAGTACAAATGTGTGGGCACCTTTAGTTTCTGCTCCTCTTATTCCTGATGGTAGAACTTTTCGAGATGGTAGTTGTATTGTTCAGTTAAATGGTATTATTTATGCGTTAAAAGGTGGTGGTAAACATAATTACTTCTGGGCGTATAATGTAGAAACAAATACATGGACTCAAATGGAAACGTTACCTTTAATACATCCTTGCAATCAGACTGGCGATGATTCTGAAGATGAGATAGAGATAAGTGATTTAAAAGGCTCGGCTGACCGTGTTCGAAAGACGAACGTAAAAGCAGGTGGCGCAATGACTGCTGGTAATGATAAAATCTATGCAATAAAAGGTGGCGGTGCACAAGATTTCTGGCAACATTCATTTGTTTCTGGCTGGACACCTTTAGATACAATTCCAAGGCTGAATCGACAGTCAGTTCCTAAACGTGGTGCCGCACTAACTTATACAAATGGCAGGGTGTATTTATTAAAAGGAAACAATACACCTGAATTTTGGGCGTTTACTCCTCCAACTGCTACGACTATAAGTGCAGAGCAAGGTTCTAGCCTTGCTAACAATACATGCCCATTTATGTTATGTCAGAATTTACCTAACCCGTTCAATTCGCTAACGGCTATCCGTTATTCAATTCCCAGAGAATGTAATGTTTCACTCTCAATATTTAATATCTCAGGGAAGCTTGTAAAGACTTTAATTAATGAGACTATGAACGGGGGAATTTATACAGTACACTGGAACGGAACTGACAATGATGGTAGAAAAATTAGTCAAGGTGTTTATTTCTATGTGCTGAAGACCGCAGGTGAAAAGATGCAGAAGAAAATGCTAATGCTGAGATGAGACAAGTAACACCTAATTCCTTACCTGTTTCTCATGTCATGCAAATAAGGAAAGCTACACCTCAATGTAAATAAGGATATTTCATTTGGCGTTTTAATTACACTTAGTACTCTCTATCAATCTCGCAATTCAAGACATTTATCATTTGACCGACAAAGATTTATCTTGACAGAACATTGATTTTTTATTAATATTTGATGGTTAAATATTAGATAGTGGCAAGTGAGTCTAAATGTACTCATCATATCTTAAATCCCAATTACAAAAACTTTGTAAGTATTTTGTTGTAAAATTATGTTAATAAATTTAATGAAAATATCATAATAATAGGAGGATGTATGAAAAGTTTTAGAATGCTTTTAGTAATAACTGCTCTCTTCTCACTGCTCCCTGCTATCTTATTTGCACAGCAAGGAAGTATCTGGAGACAAGCAACGGCTAATGCTCAATGGCCAACGAGGGCTGCTCACACCTCGGTTGTCTATAATAATAACATGTGGGTGATGGGTGGATATTATTTAAGAAATGATGTTTGGTCTTCATCAGATGGTATAAACTGGACCCCAGCAACTCCTAATGCCCAATGGTCAGGAAGGCTTTATCACACTTCGGTTGTGTTTGATAACAAGATGTGGGTGATTGGTGGATGGGATGGTTATTCTGGAAGAAATGATGTCTGGTCTTCATCAGATGGTATAAACTGGACCCAAGCAACAGCTAATGCTCAATGGTCAGCAAGGTATCAGCACACCTCGGTTGTGTTTGATAACAAGATGTGGGTGATTGGTGGATTTGATATTTCGGGTTTTAGAAATGATGTCTGGTCTTCATCAGATGGTATAAACTGGACCCAAGCAACAGCTAATGCCCAATGGTCAGCAAGGTATCAGCACACCTCGGTTGTGTTTGATAACAGGATGTGGGTGATTGGTGGAGTTGATGCTAGTGCTTTTAGAAATGATGTTTGGTCTTCATCAGAGGGTATAAACTGGACCCCAGCAACTCCTAATGCCCAATGGTCAGGAAGGGGAGGTCATACTTCAGTTGTTTTTGATAACAGGATGTGGGTGATTGGAGGATCACCCAATGGTTCTTCTGGAAGAAATGATGTTTGGTCTTCATCAGAGGGTATAAACTGGACCCCAGCAACTCCTAATGCCCAATGGTCAGCAAGGTTTATTCACACTTCGGTTGTCTATAATAATAACATGTGGGTGATTGGAGGATATAATGCTGGTACCTACTTCAGCGATGTTTGGTATTCGGACACTGTAGCACAAATCTGGGTTAGCCCGACAAGTTTCAGTGTTACTTTGTCTACAGGTGGAAATACGACGCAAACTTTAACAATTGGCAATAGCGGAAACGCAAATTTGAACTGGAGTTTAGCTGAAGTTCCATCAGTTGCCTGGCTTTCAAGAAGCGAAACAATCGGGACAATAACACCTGGAAATCAGACAAGTGTAGCTCTTACTTTTAGTTCCGCTGGACTTGGTCCCGGAACTTATAATACGACTTTAGCAATTGTCAGTAACGACCCAAGTAGTCCAACGAATGTACCAGTTCAACTAACAGTTACCGTTCCGCAGCCCGGAGGGAATCTACCTTGTCGCACTTATGGTACAGACTCGTCAGAGCGAGCCCATGCTTTGGTGCAGAATACAGATGATGGTTCATATGTAATGGCAGGATTTACGACAGGATTTCCGACTACACCTTTTGATACAAATCTGTTGATTGTTAAAATCGATTCGTCTGGCAATTTCTTGCAAGCAAAAATTTCTGATGGACTGCTCACAGAAATAGCTACATCAATGATTAGAACCAGTGACTCAGGATATGCTCTAACCGGCTGGACCACAAGTTATCTACCCGAAGATACCAATATATTTGTAATTAAGCTCGATCCAACTCTTAATGTGCAGTGGGGATATGTATATTATAATACGGAGTATAAGGCGGAGCAAGCATATTCAATCATTGAAGTTTCGCCAGCACAAGGTGGGGGATATGCGGTGATTGGCTGGACTAATATGCCTGTGGACACTATATATCCACCATCGACTTTAGTTATGAGATTATTTCCTAACGGTGCTGTAAGATGGGTAAAACTTTATAATCTCTGGCAACGTCACGAGGAAGGTTATGACATTGTTGAATTACCGGCACCGATGGGATTTGCGATAACCGGTAGACGCAAATACTGGTCTTCAACTGATTGGGATGCTTATGTGAGGCGTATTGATACCGAAGGATATGTCATATGGTCTAGAGCTATTCCGGGTATTTTTGTAGACTGGGGATATTCGATAATTTTTGACGGCTATATTGTCGCTGCGGGATGGACCAACAGTTTTCCACCACAAGACTCCAATATTTTTGTTTGGAAATTAAATTTGGCTGGTGATGATGTCTGGAGAAATGTTTATGGCTGGCCAGAAGGTGCCGAACTGGTTATGGATGAACAGTCTTTACTCCTAACCAGTGATGGTAATTATGCCATATCAGGTTGGACGAAAAGTAGAGGTCCTGGTACTCGTATTCCCAATCCAAATCCCAATTTCCTGATTATGAAACTTGCTTCATCAGACGGTTCTATATTATGGTCAAGAGTTCATCCAAGTATTCCAGGCGCACAATCTGAAGAAGCGTATCCAATAATTCAAACAATAAACGGCGGGTATGCGATTGCAGGTTGGACCAATAGTTTTGGCGTTGGTCAAGAAGATTTCCATTTCTTAACCTTAAACGATTCTGGTAATCGTCGAAAATGCGTATTAGATTCAACGCCCGACACCGGCACATTTTATACTGGACCGGATCCGGTAATAGTTTTTGAAAAAATGTTCAATATCATTCTTATAGACCTGATTGATGCAATGGTTCAAAGTGTCAATGTTTGTCCAGTCGACACTCTTTCCTACTGGGTTCCGATAGAATCGATGCCAACACAAGTTGGTGGTAAATATGTCAAAGACGGCGGTTCATTAGTTAAAGTTGATGGCGCTAAAGACGGCGATATCTTATATGCGTTCCGTGGTAATAAATCCCTTGAATTCTATAAATATACCAACACCTGGGCATATCTATTAGCCGATTCAATTCCTTACGGCACAAAACCACCACCAGATACATTAACAATCAATAAGAAGAAAGTTGGTAAAGGTGCATCACTCGGTTACGATGGCAGTGGTATCATCTATGCGACAAAAGGCAATGGCACAAGAGAATTCTGGTCATATGCGATTGGTAAAGGATCCTGGACACAAAAAGCATTTGTTCCAGTTTCAAAAGGTCTTAAAGGTGGAACTTCAATTGCTTATTATGATGGTAAAGTTTATCTCTTAGCAGGTAGCCAGAAGAAAACTGACCCGAATAACTTCTTTGCCTATGATGTTGCAACGAGCACTTGGACTGCATTAGCTTCATTAGAGCTTGGCCCGAAACTGAAAGTCTGGAAAGACGGTGCTTGTATCACTGAACTGAACGGTACAATCTATGCAATGAAGAGTAACGACAAACCTAACAAATTCTATGCTTACGACACTGCTACCAATGCCTGGACCGCAATGGAAACACTACCTACCTTTGATTCTGTTGGTACCAAAGTGAAGAAGCTTTACGTCAAAGATGGTGGTGCGATGTGTGCTGGTGGCGGTTCAATCTATGCAATCAAAGGTGGCGGTTATAACCTATTCTACAAATACACTCCGACCGTTGGATGGGAAGTATTAGACACGATTGTAAGATTACATAAAAAGTCAGTTCCTAAAACTGGTGCAGCACTTGCTTATGCAAATGGAAAAGTCTATCTCTTAAAAGGGAATAATACACCGGAATTGTGGTGTTATACTCCGGGTACAGCATATAGCAAAGAGCAAATAGCGAAAAGCAATCTTGTAGGGCAAGGCTTTAGCCTTGCGAATATATACCCATTTATGCTTTATCAGAATTCACCGAACCCGTTCAATTCTCAAACAGCTATCCGTTATTCAATTCCCAGAGAATGTAATGTTTCACTCTCAATATATGATATCACAGGGAAACTAGTAAAGACTTTAGTTAATGAGGCAATGAACGCGGGAGTTTATTCAACATCCTGGAACGGAAATGACAATGATGGCAGGAAAGTAGGTCAAGGCGTGTATTTCTATGTGCTAAAAACCGCCGGTGAAAAGACACAGAAGAAAATGCTAATGCTGAGATAGAATTCTCAATATAGATTTTGTCAATTATCTGGTTTTTTTACGGTTTGCACACCTTACACCGCTGATATCCCGCCCTGATTGTTTCTTCTCTTGTATCAAACCAAACGCGATTACCCGGACTTATCTTCTGAGCCCACTGCACCTATGACTCATACTTTGATTGGAAAGAAAATCAAAGGAAATTGAAATATCGAAAAAGATGAAAATAGTCGTTTTTTCTATAAAATTCTCATTTGGATTTGATGCGGGGCTTTAAGAGATTTTGAGAAAAAATTAATATGATTAAAAAGAGAATTGTCCCATGAAGAGACACAACAATCGATAAGTAATGAGTAGCATTTATAAAGTATTTATTAATTATTTTGTAAAAATCAAAACATCTATGGAGGTACTATGTATAGTCTAATTGCATTAATAATCATTGTCATCATTATTTTGTCGACAATGATAAAAATTTTGCGAGAATATGAACGCGGCGTGATTTTCCGTTTAGGTCGGTTTATTGGTATCAAAGGACCAGGGTTGATACTTCTAATACCTTTTATTGACCGAATGGTCAAGGTTGGCTTACGCGTGGTTACTTTAGATGTTCCACCACAAGATGTCATCACCAAAGATAATGTATCGCTCAGTGTAAACGCGGTTGCGTATTTTCGTCCATTTGATGCAGCAAAAGCGATAATTGAAGTTGAAAATTATCTTTACGCAACATCACAAATTGCCCAAACAACACTCCGTAGTGTGTTAGGAGAGTATGAATTAGATGACTTGTTGATGAAACGGGATTTGATTAATCATCGATTACAAAAAATCATCGATGAACAGACCGACCCATGGGGAATTAAAGTTTCAATGGTCGAAATAAAGCATGTTGATATTCCCGAATCGATGCGCCGTGCGATTGCCCGCCAAGCCGAAGCCGAGCGTGAACGTCGGGCAAAAGTAATTCACGCGGAAGGCGAATATCAAGCAGCAGAAAAACTACGGAAAGCAGCAGAAGTTTTAGCTAACGAACCAATATCGATCCAATTAAGATTTCTTCAGACTCTGACCGAAATTGCAACCGAAAAGAATTCAACGATAGTTCTCCCAATCCCAATTGATTTACTAACACCGTTTATTAAGAAAGGGAAAGACTAAATTTCATAGAAGATCGAATTCTTTTTGACAGGATTAACAGGATTTACATAAGTCTGTTTTTGTTCTGTTTCAGCACATATTAGACAAATTGGTTAAAATCTAACTTGCACTTTTAGGGTTGTGCTCAAACAAAACTATAACTGTGCCATCTTTAGACCAAAACAATCTGGCAATAATAGAAAATAATACAAACGCATTACCCACTGATTAATCCTCTCATTAAACCATTCCTGAATATGTGCGTGGATAATACAGATTTTTCTTGACAAATCGACGATTGTGCATTAAATATATGGCAATAATTATCTTGTTGCACCGTTATTTATGATAATATTTGTGTTAAATTTGCGGTTGTTTTGGGGGAACAATGAAAAAGTTAGTAATGTTATTCGCGTTTGCTTTTATTAATTCATTTTTTACTGCAAGTATTTTTGCACAGCCAGGGAATATGGATTGGACACAAGCAACTGCATCTGCTGGTTGGTCAGCAAGGTCTGGTCATACTTCGGTTGTCTTTGATAATAAGATGTGGGTGATGGGTGGACA
>Ga0315291_10001141_pt1 | contig 35509 bp, 29 predicted proteins | sample YL17G12_20_MG_FD_203070 | JGI IMG/M metagenome (GOLD analysis project Ga0315291, IMG submission 203070) | Sediment microbial communities from Yellowstone Lake, YNP, Wyoming, USA - YL17G12_20 | ecosystem: Environmental > Aquatic > Freshwater > Lake > Sediment | place: USA: Wyoming | collected...
AGGCTATGGGATCTGGCAGACAAGCCCGCGACTAAGTCCACAACACTGGCAAAGGCCACTTACGGTAACACCCAATTATGACGCAACGATCCCGTTTCGGTAACACTTCTATTTGACGCAATACGCCTCATCGCTACCCAGCCAACACGACGGACCGCAGAGCTGAAACCGACAAAACAGAAGGGAAACCATGGGGGTTCACCCGACGACAACTATTCGGAGGTGCAGGAGGACATCTCCTGCCGGGGTTTCGGGTGTCCCCAATTCATTCTATCTCACCCCAAGAGTCGGGGTCAGGGGGTTGACGACTGTCTCTGTGTCAACCTCCTATCCGGGAACACCCAGCAATCAAGGGCCGGCAATCGTATTCGTTTCCAGACTGAAGCTCACTGTCATCACCGAATGTGTGAGGCGCCTTGATGATCTGAACCCTGATCATGACTGGTTAAGCAAACCGCTTGTAGCCCACCCAAGCAACTCGGATAGAGAGAGGCAGACCACAGCACATGCGGCGGGCCTCCCGGAGATACTCAGCCGGATTGTTGTCAGAGGGCAGCTTTTCAGCTATAATCCGAGGCTGTTGGGGAATCGTCTAGCGGTAGGACAGCGGACTCTGGATCCGTTAGCCGAGGTTCGAATCCTCGTTCCCCAGCCAGACAACCTTCAGCCTCCTAACGCCACAAGCAGTGCCAGGACCATGAGAATGCCGGCCGAAATCCCGAGCAGGAAGCTCCAACCATCTAGGCGCATCGCCGCACCCCAGAACCACCTTCTGCAGTCTCCTCGCAGAGCATGTCGTCAGACATCATGCTTGCCATGTCGTTCGTCCATGACAACATCGTAATAGATATCATGTGTTTGACACTGAGTTAGTCAGCGTATAGTTACCCATCCCTCGTTTGAGACGCATTTGAGATATCCTTGCCACGGAAATGTAACAACAGTGGCAGATCGGCACACTGGCGTAGCTCTCCCCGATCGCCAGACGTCTAACCAGAGCTATGGCTCCACTCCCACCGCCCGGTCTGGGACTCACCCAAATCGCTTTTCAGAAGCGCAGTAGCCTGCTACTGATCTAATGCAGCCATCAGCCATCGAGGAATGCCCCTGAGGCTTGTCCTCGGTCACCGATAACGGTATAATCGCTACCAGTGGCGCATTCGTCACCAGTGGCGCATTCGTCTAGCTGGCCTAGGACACCTCCCTCTCAAGGAGGAGATCGGGGGTTCGAATCCCCCATGCGCTACCAAGAATCCCCATCGCTTGCCCTCGATGCCACACCAGGCCAGTGTGACCCACGAAATACCGTGCCCCATCTCCGTGGCATGTCAGCGGGACCTCCTGCGCGCCGCTGTTTGACTTGCCCCATCGCATTCAGTAAACTCTCCATATAAAAGTGACAGGCGGTTCCTGTATACTGGCACACGAGTCTCATGTCATTCTGGTCGGGGGGTTGCCATCACGGCTCTGACTGCTCGTTTCTTGCATGCATGGCAGGGAATGGACCGCGGTTCTACGCAACCTGCCGATCGTGTCTTTCAGGCCGTTATCATGAAGTGTCCCCCTCTTCTGCGTGGAGATGACTTGATTTGACAGAGAAGCCGGACCCACATCCGTGTAAAATCGACCAAACTTGTCAGGGGTGAAAATGGCTGAGAAGAAGGCTGAAGAAAGCTCCGAGCGAAAGAAAGAGTTCAAGACCACTGTTGGGGGAATCCCCATCAAGAAGGTGTACGGCCCCGCCGACTCTGCGCCCGTCGATCCAAACAAGGATCTCGCAGCTCCAGGCGAGTATCCTTTCACCAGAAACATAATGCCCACGGGGTACCGCGGCAGGCTGTGGACGATGCGCCAGTATGCCGGCTTTGCCACCGTTGAAGAGACAAACGAAAGATTCAAGTATCTCTACAAGAACGGCCAGACCGGCTTCAGCGTGGCCTTCCACCTGCCCACCCAGGAGGGATACGACTCGGACCATCTTTTGTCAGCCGGCGAGGTAGGCAAGTGCGGGGTGGCCATCGACTCGCTCCAGGATATGGAGAGGCTCTGGGAAGGAATACCGCTGGGCGAAGTCAGCACGTCAATGACCATCAACGCCACCGCCCCCATCATTCTGGCCATGTACATTGCTGCCGCCGAGAAGCAGGGCGTGGACAGGAAGAAGCTCAACGGAACGGTTCAGAATGACATCTTGAAGGAATACATAGCCCGAAACACCTACATCTTCGGTCCGGCGCCATCCATGCGGCTGGTCACTGACATCTGCACCTTCTGCGCCCAGCAACTGCCGCAGTGGAATTCCATCAGCATCAGCGGCTACCACATGCGGGAGGCCGGCGCCACGGCCGCCCAGGAGGCCGCCTTCACTCTGGCCAACGGTATCGCCTACGTCCAGGCCATGATAGACACAGGCATGGAGGTCGACTCGTTCGCTCCGCGCTTCTCTTTCTTCTTTGCGGCTTATACCAACGTCCTCGAGGAGGTGGCCAAGTACCGGGCGCTTCGCCGCATCTGGGCCAAGATAATGAAGGAGAGGTTCGGCGCCAAGAATCCCAGGTCCATGATGCTGCGGTATCATGTTCAGACCGATGGATTCACGCTGACAGCCCAGCAGCCACTCAATAACATCGTCAGAGTAACGTTGCAGTCGCTGGCTGCCGTTCTGGGAGGGTGTCAGTCGCTGCACACCAACTCCTTTGATGAGGCCCTGTCGCTGCCCAGCGAGCGAGCGGTTCAGGTGGCCCTGCGCACCCAGCAGATCATCGCCGATGAGAGCGGGGTAGCAGATGTCGTGGATCCCCTGGGCGGCTCGTACTATGTTGAATCATTGACCAACGAGATCGAGAAACGGGTCCACATATACCTTGACGAGATTGACAGAATGGGCGGGTCTCTGAAGGCAATCGAGAAGGGATACGTCCAGCAGGAGATTGCCAACTCGGCCTATGAGCACCAGAAAGCTGTCGATTCCGGCGAGCAGGTGATCGTCGGCGTCAACAAGTACACCACCCAGGAACAACATGGCGCTGAACTCCTGCATGTAGGTGCAGACCTGGAAGCCAAGCAGATGGAGAGACTGGCGAGGCTGAGAGGAGAGCGGAATAGCCAGAAAGTCGCGCAAGTGCTCGAAAGAGTGAGCAGCGTGGCCAAGAGCAACGACAATATCATGCCGGTGATGATTGAGGCGGCGGAAGCCTACGCCACCGTAGGCGAGGTAAGTGACGCCCTGCGCCAGGCGTTCGGGGAATACCGAGAGCACAACGTCGTCTGAAGCAAGGAGCGACCATGAGCAGCAAGATTCGAGTATTAGTAGCCAAACCGGGCCTGGATGGCCATGACAGGGGAGCCAAGGTGGTGGTCAGGGGGCTGAGAGATGCCGGAATGGAAGTAATCTACCTGGGGCTCCGCGTCACCCCCGAACAGATTGTTCAGGCAGCTATTCAAGAGGACGTGGATGTGGTCGGCCTCAGTTGCCTTTCTGGCGCGCACATGTCTCTGTTTCCCACCACAGTCGATATCCTTCGCAAGAAGGGACTGAAGGACATGATGGTCATAGTCGGAGGCATCATTCCTGAGAAAGATATCCCCCAACTCAAGGAGGCGGGCATCGCTGAGGTATTCGGTCCAGGTACCTCTATTGACAAGATAGCCAAGTTCATCGAAGCGAAAGCGGAGGGCAAAGTCAGATGATTGAGAAAGTCAACCACATCGGCATCGCCGTGAACAGCATTGAAGAAGCATCCAAACTGTATACGGAGGTGCTGGGACTCAAGATCAAGGAAATCGAGACCGTGCCCGACCAGAAGGTGAGGATCGCTATCATCCCGGTGGGTGACATCAGGATCGAACTGCTGGAGTCCACCGATCCGGACGGCCCCATCGCCAAGCATATCAGCAATCGTGGAGAGGGCCTGCACCATATCGCTCTTCAGGTGGATGACATCCGGGCCAGTCTGGAAGCATTGCAGAAGAGAGAGATCCCACTTATTGACAAGACGCCGCGCATCGGCGGAGGGCACGCTCAGATAGCTTTCCTGCATCCCAAAGCAACCAAAGCGCTGATTGAGCTGACGCAGCCGGCAAAGTAAGCTTGCATCAAGGGGGCGAATGAAGCTCTTCGAATTCGAAGCGAAGCAGATCCTGCGGAAATGTGGTCTGGCGACGCCCAGGGGCGGTGTCGCCAGCAGCCCCGGCGAGGCCGTGGCAATCGCCAAGGAGTTGGGCACACCCGTGGTCCTCAAGGCGCAGATACTGGTGGCGGGGCGGGGCAAGGCCGGAGGAATCAAGTTTGCCGATGACGCCGAGGCAGCCGGCAAAGTCGCCGCGGGTCTCATTGGCACATCCATAAAGGGATGCCGGGTCGACAAGCTTCTGGTCGAGGAGAAGCTGGATATCTCAGAACAGTTCTACGCCTCGGTGACGATAGACAGGCAGGCCAGAAGGTATGTCGCTCTCGCGTCAGCCGACGGCGGGGTTGACATCGAGCAAGTGGCGGCTGAGTCCTCTGCCGCCATCGCCCGCCACAGGATCGACCCGAGTGCTGGCTTCAGTCAGAGTGAAGCCGAATGGCTCGTAGAACGCATCCCCAAGATAAGCCAACACATGCTGAAGTCGGTGCGGGAGAAGAAGGTGGATCGTTACCTCAAGACCGACGTGTCCGCTTTCGGGTCTGTTCTGGCTGCTCTGTTCTGCCTGGCAACGGAATACGATGCCGAACTGGTGGAGATCAATCCCCTCGCCAAGGTCGCTTCGGGCGAGTTTGTGGCGGCCGACGCCAGGATCATTCTGGATGACAACGCACTCTTCAGACACCCCGAGTTCAGCGACAGGGGCCTTTCAAGGGCCGACGACAGCCCCAGGGAAGCCGAGGCCCGGAGGCAAGACCTCACATATGTTGATCTGTCGGGAGACATCGGCATAGTCGGAAATGGAGCCGGACTGGTCATGGCCACTATGGACCTGATCCGGCTACACGGGGGCGAACCCGCCAACTTCCTGGATATCGGCGGCGGGGCGCAGGCGGAGGTCATCAATAAAGGACTGACGCTGGTGATGTCAAAGCCGGAGGTGAAAGCGGTCCTGGTGAATGTCCTCGGGGGAATCACCAGGTGCGATGAAGTGGCCAGGGGTGTGATTGAAGCCCTTAACGGAACGGGAACGAAGAAGCCGATTGCCGTGCGGATGATGGGCACTAATGAGAAGGAAGGCACCGCCATGCTGCAACAGGCCGGCGTGACCGTCTATGCAGACATGGAAACAGCCGCCAACGAGATCATGAGGCTGAAGGAAAGGCAGGCCGCTTGAAGCGCATCTTTGGCAACAATCCAAGGGTGGTGGTGCAGGGGATTACCGGGAATCAGGGCAAACTTCATACCGAGGCCATGCTCAAGTACGGGACCAAGGTGGTCGCCGGAACGACTCCCGGCAAGCGTGGACAGACCGTCCACGGAGTGCCGGTCTACGACACGGTGGCTGAAGCGGCGGAAGAACAGGGGGCAAATACGTCGATCGTGTTCGTCCCGGCTCGTTTCGCTCCTGCCGCGGTTCTTGATGCCATCAGTGCCGGCATGGAGACCATCGTGGTGATCACCGAGATGATCCCGCAGAAGGATGCCATCGACTTCGTTGACAAGGCAGACAAGAAAGGCATCGTCATAGTGGGTCCCAACACACCCGGAGCCATCGCTCCACCCAAGAAGGCCAAAGTGGGGATAATGCCGGACCACGTCTTCAGGGCGGGCAATGTCGGCATCGTGTCCCGGAGCGGAACGCTGACCTACGAGATCGCATCGCACTTGAGTAGCGCTCGCCTTGGCCAGAGTCTCTGCGTCGGCATCGGTGGCGACCCAATCGTTGGTTTGGATTTCATCACTGTCCTGGACATGTTCGAGGCGGACGAGGAGACGAAGGCCGTGGTTCTGATAGGCGAGGTCGGAGGCGTGGCGGAGGAGATGGCCGCCAGATATATCTCGGAGTCCAAGTATCCCAAGCCGGTAGTGGCTTACATCGCCGGGAGATCCGTTCCCTCCGGCAAACGCATGGGCCATGCAGGTGCCATAATCATGGGCAGCGAGGGGACAGCGAAGTCGAAGATCGATGCTTTGACCAACGCTGGAGTCCCGGTAGCAGAAAGACCCAGCGAGATAGCAGCACTTGTCAGGACTCGACTCCGGATTTGAAGGGGATAGAGATGAGTAAGAAATCGAAGGAACTGATCCCACCAGGACTGAGCTTCCTGGCAGACAACATCAACTCCAAGAACAACGTGCTTGGAGAGTCAAAGGCCGCCGGGGCCAAGTGGGCCAAAGACCTCAACATCCCCAAGCAGGGAGCGACCATATTCTTTGCCGGTTGCGGATATCAGTACACCAAGAAGCTGGAATCCCTGATGGGCCTTGCGCGAGGGATGGACAAAAGCGCAATAGGTTCGGAATTGCCCATGGCCTTCGCCGGCTTCCAGAAGAAACTGGGCATCAACGTAGCCGGCATCTACGGCAAGATCGCCGGCAGGGGGGGTGATGCCGAGGCTCAACCACTGGTGGACGCGGTCAATGTCTTAAGAGCATTCGGTATTGAGTTCGCTTACCTCGGTGAGGATGAGCCGTGCTGCGGCGGTCTGCTGCACTACATCGGGCTGGAGCAGGACTTCGCCAAGAATGCCAGCGAGGTCTACAAGAAGCTTCAGTCGCGAGGAGTCAAACGCATCATCGGGATCGTGCCTTCGTGCACTTATGCTTTGCGCGACCTCATACCGCCCCATGTCAGTGGCTATGACATTCAGGTCAAGCATTTCTCTGAGGTAGTCCTGGAGAAGATGGGATCAAAAGAGATGCGCTTCCCCAAGGAGATCAAAGTGACTTACCATGACCCCTGTCAGATGGCGCGCTTCCTGGGCCTGACCGATGCTCCGCGCCAGATCCTGAAAGGCATCAAGGGCATAGAGTTGGTTGAACCCGAGTGGACCAAGGGAGAGTGGTCTACTTGTTGCGGGGGAGGGGGAGGATTCGAGGCGGTCTTCCCTGAGCTGAGCCACGTGCTGGCGGTCAACCGGGCCAAGGAGTTGACCGACACCGGAGCCCAAGTCCTGGTCACTCACTGTCCCGGATGCATCATGCAACTCAAGAGCGGGTTGAAAGAACTGGGCAAAGAGGAAGTCGAAGTCCTGGATCTGGCCCAAGTTGTGGCTGCATCCATAGGAGTGTAAGCAGATGTCAGAGTTCACCGACTACAAGAAAGAGATCATGGACGCCGCTCACAACGAGCGGATCAGAGTCGCCCTGACTCGCGCCATCAAGGCCTACAGGGGCAACACCAACGATGCCCTGAAGAAGTTCCCTCACACCATCAAGATGGCGGAGGAAGTCAGGGAGATCAAGAGCAAGGCCGTCGGGGAGATGGAGAAGCTGGCCGATCAGGCCTGCCAAGCCATTGAGTCCAATAAGGGGAAGGCGTACATCGCCAAGACGGCCAAGGACGCGCTGGACATAATCGACAAGCTGGTCGGTCCACCGAAGAAGCTTATCGTGACGGGCAAGAGCATGACCAGCGAGGAAGTCGGCGTCCGGCACCACATGGAGGAACGCGGTCACGATTTCTATGAGACCGACCTGGGCGAATTCATTATCCAGAAGCTGGAATCGCGGCCTATGCACATTCTCTCCCCTGCAATCCACGTTCCCAAGGAGGACGTGGCCAAGCTGTTCTCCAAGATCACCGGAAAGGAACTGCCTGCCGACATCGCCACGTTGGTGGCTACGGCCAGGAACCTGCTCCGTGAGAAGTACTTCCAGGCAGACATCGGCATGAGTGGCGCCAACGTGGTGGCCGCCGACACCGGCACCCTCTTCATCATTGAAAATGAGGGCAACATCCGCCTGGCCACGGGCGCCCCTCCCATACACATAGCTTTGATCGGGATGGAGAAGCTGGTACCCACCCTGGGAGACGCATTCAAGGTATCCGAGGTGACCTGGCGCTATGCCAACTATACGGTTCCTTCATACGTCAGCCTGATCTCAGGTCCCAGCAAGACCGGAGATATTGAGAAGGTCACCACCTACGGTGCCCATGGCCCCAAGGAATTCCACGTGATATTCATGGATGCCGGCCGGACCACGCTGGCCAAAGATCCCATACTCCGGCAGGCGCTGTTCTGCCTGAGATGCGGCGGCTGCCTCTATGAGTGCCCCGTCTTCGCCGTCACCGCGGGCCACTTCGGCGACAAGTACTTCGCAGGCATCGGAGCGGTGTGGGCCGCGATGCTGAGCGATGACCCGGAGAAGGGCGCCGCCCTGGCGTATACCTGCTTGACCTGCGGCCGCTGCAAGGTGAGATGCCCCATGAAGATTGACTGCGCGTCGATGGTGGTCGAACTCAGGAGACAGCTTGTCGACACCAAAGCGTGATGATGCAACAGGATGTTGCCGGGAGTTTGAGGATGTCCCTCAAGTCTTCCCTGTCTATTCTGTCACCCATGAGTGGGGGATTCCAGGGGGTTGACGGCAGTCCCCGGAACTGGATTCCCGCCTCCGCGGGAATGATCCGCCTGAGGCGGACCGGGGTCTGGGGTGTCCCCAGATTCTCTACTCTTCCCCCCAGGATCGAAGATCCGCCTCAGGCGGAAAGGGGGACCAAGGGGGTTGAAAACAGATAATGGCTGAATCGATAAGAATGGTCGATATCCACGTGATGGGCAAGCACTACGCGGTGCCTGAAGGCCTGACCATTCTCACCGCGCTGGAATACTGCGGCTACCGCATAATCCGCGGTTGCGGCTGCCGGGCCGGCTTCTGCGGAGCCTGTGCCACCATCTACAACTTCAAGAATGATCCCGTGCTGCGGTACGACCTCGCCTGCCAGAAGACGGTGGAGCAGGACATGTTCCTGACACAGATACCTTTCTTCCCGGCGGTCAAGGCGCAGTACGACCTGCAGCAGATCAAGCCCGCCGGCGAGCAGGTGCTGGCTCTCTATCCCGACATCGTCAAGTGCTTCGGCTGCAACACCTGCACCAAGACCTGCCCCCAGGAACTGGAAGTCATGTGGTACATGTCTGATGCTTTGAGAGGCGACATACACGAAGTGGCAGTTAAGTCCTTCGACTGCGTGATGTGCGGCCTCTGCGCGGCCAGATGTCCGCAGGGACTGGTGCCCTACAACGTGAGCCTTCTTTGCCGTCGCCTGTACGGCCGGTATCTCGCGCCCGTCTCCGAGCATCTCGATGAAAGGATAGCCGATATCGAGGCAGGCAAGTGCGATGGCGAGGTAGGGAGACTCATGAAGGCCGATGAGCGTGAACTGCGCCGCCTGTATGCGGAGCGCGACATAGAGCCTGCTTACTAGTAGGATGTGAGTGATGTATCCACATTACATTGAAGAGAGCGTTCGCAAGGTAGAGGCCACCAGGGAGGCTCGGCTCAAGGAAACTTTCCCTCGACTGAGCGCAGATGCCAAGACTCCATTGCTCCAGCGCTACCACCCCGACTACGTGGCGGGCAAGATGCGCCCGCTGGCCATTGGCCCCAACAAGGGTGACTCCACCCCCAATGAGATCGCCGATCTCCTCGAGGGCAACAGCCGGATCGACCCGGACAAGGTAGACCTCACCAGAGTCGACTACGACGTCGATGTGCTGGTCATTGGAGGTGGCGGGGCCGGCGCCAGTGCCGCGCTCCTGGCGCAGGAGAACGGTGCCAACGTCCTCCTGGCCACCAAGCTGCGCCTGGGCGACTGCAATACCGTGGGAGCACAGGCCGGGACTCAGGCCGCCGACCGGCCGAACGATTCGCAAGCCATTCACTACATAGACACCGTAGGCGGCGGTCACTTCGCCAATATCCCTGAACTCGTGGAAGCCCTGGTGAAAGATGCCCCGTCGGTCATCAAGTGGCTGGAAACCCTCGGAGTCAACTGGGACAAGAACCCCGATGGCTCAATGCGCGAACTCTCCGGCGGCGGCGCTTCCAGATTGCGGCTGCACTCGGCCAAGGACTACACCGGCCTGGAAGAGATGCGCGTGCTGCGGGACGAGATCAGGAACCGGAACATCGGTTATGTCGAGTTCTCGGCGGCCATCGAGCTCCTGACCGACGACAAAGGGCAGGTGTGCGGGGCGATACTGGCCAACCTGGAGACCAACGAACTGACTATCGTTCGAGCGAAGGCAGTTGTCATGGCCACGGGAGGAATGGGGCGCCTCCACATTCAAGGCTTCCCGACCACCAACCACTACGGAGCCACGGCCGACGGACTGGTGCTGGCCTACAGAGCCGGCGCTCGTTTGATCTTCATGGACACCATGCAATACCATCCGACCGGCGCCGCTTATCCCGTGCAGATCCTGGGTCAATTGGTGACGGAGAAGGTGAGAACGCTGGGCGCGCAGCTGGTCAACGCCGATGGAATCCAATTCGTCATGCCCTTGGAGCCGAGGGACGTGGTCGCCGCGGCCATCATTCGTGAGTGCAGCGAGAGACACAAAGGCGTCGACACGCCCACGGGGCAAGTGGGCGTTTGGCTTGATTCACCGATGATTGACCTGATACGCGGCAGCGGTACCGTGGCCAAAGAACTGCCGGCCATGGTGCGGCAGTTCGGCCGTTACGGCATCGACATAGCCAAGGAGCCGATGCTGATCTATCCTACACTCCACTATCAGAACGGCGGCATCAAGATCAACGCCGACGGTGCCACCACCGTGCCGGGCCTTTTCGCGGCCGGCGAGTGCGAAGGCGGCGTTCACGGCCGAAACAGGCTGATAGGCAACTCGACACTCGATATCTTTGTCTTCGGCAGAAGGGCTGGGAAAGCCGCCGCCCTGTGGAGCCGGCAGACGAAGTCGGGCACGCCGACGCTCAGCCATGTTCGCCGATGGCAGAAGGGCCTCAACGAGTCCGGGCTGGCCCGCCAGCGCCCCATCTCGCCGATGCTGCTCCCGGACTACGCCAAAGTGATTCCAGACTATATGCCCAGCTACACCAGAGAGTCACTCAAGCCTTCCTGGATGAAGCTGGCATAGGGTTCAATTGTCATGCCTCAGCGGATTCAAGTAGACGTCAAGGAAATCGAGTCCGTCCTGAATGACATCTTGAGCACCAAGTTCCCGCCGGTGGCTCGATGTCGGCTCCTCTCCAGCGGCTTCAGCCCCGGCCACGCTCTGAATATCACCGAGAACATTGCCGGACACAAGGAGTGCATCGGCTGCGGGAACTGCATCGACATCTGCCCCGTGCTGGCCCGCGAGCCTCACCGCCGTGACAAAACGGAGCAACGTACATCCATGGCCCTGGAGACTCTGGTGGCTGAAGACTGCGACCTGTGCTATGCGTGCTCATTGGTCTGTCCCCAGGTTGACACCACCATTAAGCACTACATCGTCAACTGTCGCCTGGTCGAAGTGATGTCGCGCCTGGAGCAACGTATTGGAGACGACCAGGAGCCGGACTTGGACCTGTTCTTGGAAGAAGCTATTGACGCGTACTGATTGAGAGGTATTCGGTGGACTTCGAAATCCCGGAAGAGTTGAAAATGGTCCAGAGTCTCGTGAGGGACTTTGTTCACGACCAGTTGAAGCCGTTGGAGAGGGACATCCTCGGACGGGCAGCCGGTCTCAAGGACGCGAGGGCGTATCTGCCACCGGAGACCGAGGACAGGCTCATGAAGATGGCCACCGACATAGGACTTTGGGGGCTGAGCGTGCCCGAAGAACTGGGCGGCATGGGCTTGAGCACCCTGGGCAATTGTCTGGCAGAGGAAGAGTTGGCACAAACCATAGTCCCCTTCAACTTCGGTGACGTCAGTCCCATTCTCTTCGAGTGCAACGCAGAACAGAAAGAGAAGTACTTCCTGCCTCATTTTCGCCGGCAAAGGCAGGCCTACATCGCCCTGTTGGAGCCGCAGAAAGAAGCCGGCTTTCCAAGCATGCAGACAAGGGCTGAGAGGGTGAACGGCGACTATGTCATCAGCGGGAGGAAGGTGTCATTCTCCAGGGCCGGCGACGACTACTTCGCCCTTGTGTTTGCCGCCACTGATGGCGAGGGGAAGGGAACAACCTGCTTCTTCGTGGACAAGGCTTCGCCGGGATTCAGTGTGACCGGCGGCGAGGAGGCAGTCGGCTGGCGCACCCAGATCAAGGCACCGCTCTCTCTGGCTTTCGCTGACTGCAGAGTGCCGGTGCTGAACATCCTCGGACAACCGGGAGAAGCCTTTCAGCTCGGCAAGAAGTGGCTGCCCGCAAGGCGTCTGGTCAGAGGCGCCAGGTGCGTCGGGGTCGGGCAGCGACTCTTGGAAGAAGCGAAGGCTCACGTTGAATCATGGCAATCCTACGGTCAGCACCTCTCTCAGAGACCCGGCACCGAGTCTGCTCTCGCCGATATCGCCGTGAGCATCCATGCTTGCAGATTGGTGGTACACGAGGCCGCCTGGAAGGCCGATAAACCGATGAACATCAAGCGTGAAGCGGCCATGGTGAAGCTGTTCGCCACTCAGATGATACGGACGGTGGCTGACAGGGTGTCTCATGTCTTCAATGGACCGCCGTACATAGTCGGATTGCCCATGCAGAGACTCTGTTCAGACGCTTTGGCCACGACCGCTGCGGATCTGGCACTGGAACTCCAGAGCAGCATAATTGCCGGAGACATCATGAAGGGACTGAAAGTGTGAGCACCATGGCCAAGAGAATAGCGCTGCCTTTGACGGATGATACACTGCAAGGCCTGAGGGCGGGAGACGATGTCCTGCTCTCCGGCACCATGTACGTCGGCCGGGATTCTGCCCACAAGAGAATCGTCGAGGCCCTGGATCAGGGCAAGCCTCTGCCGTTCGATATCAGGGGCCAGACCATCTACTACATGGGCCCATCGCCGGCCAAACCAGGGCAGGCGATCGGATCGGCCGGCCCCACCACCAGCGGCCGTATGGACAGCTACTCCCCCCGACTGATGGCCGAAGGGCTTAGGGGCATGGTAGGCAAGGGAATGCGGACGCCCACGGTCAAGGAAGCCATGAAAAAGTATCGGGCCGTCTACTTCGCGGCCATAGGCGGGGCGGGGGCACTCATATCCAAGGCCATCAAGAAGTCAGATGTCATAGCTTACGAAGAGCTGGGAGCAGAGGCGCTCTTGCGAATAGAGGTGGCGGATTTCCCTGCCATCGTGATCAACGACATCTGCGGCGGAGACCTTTACGAAGAGGGGAAGGCCAAGTACAAGAAGTAGTGAGGGCCATTCTCCCTTCAGAACCGCCTGGCGAAGCAGAGGACACTGCCCGCACGGCATAGGCCACACCACCATGACCCGGACGTATAGTATCATTGGTTAAACGCATTAGGAGGGCGTATGTCTCTGTTTGGCACAAGTGGTGTCAGGGGCGTGTTCGAAAAGGATTTGACCCTGGATCTGTGCCGGGACGTAGCGCAGGCACTTGGCACGGTCCTGCCGGTTCGAGCCAAGGTCTGTCTCGCCACCGATTCCCGCGTCAGCGGGCCGGCTATCAAGGAGGCGGTCACATCGGGGCTTTGTGCCTGCGGGATAGAGGCCACCGACTTGGGCATGCTGCCTACACCCGCATTGGCGCTCCTCACCAGAGAGTGGAGCTTCGACACCGGAGTCATGATTACTGCGTCCCACAATCCTCCGGAGTTCAACGGCATCAAACTCTTCAACGCCGATGCCTTGGGATACGGCCGAGATCAGGAACAGCAGATCGAGGCCATCTACACAAGCAAGAGGTTCAGGAAAGCCAGTCGCGCGTCCATCCGTGTCGCTCAGGGAATGAGGGAGAGCTATCTTCAGGCAATCCGAGGCAAGCTGCCGTCAAAAGGAGTCAACAAGGGACTTAGAATTGTGGTGGACCCGGGCAACGGGGCTGCCTCCGGCTTTGCGAGCTGGATCTTCACCGAAATGGGCTTGACGGTTTTGCCGATAAACGACAAGCCTGACGGGCATTTCCCGGGGCGGAACCCCGAACCCAAGGAAGACACTCTCCGGAAGACCATGGCCTTCCTGAGGGAGTCGAAGGCAGACCTGGCTGTCTGTTTTGATGGCGATGCCGACCGGGTCGTTTTCTGCGACAGAGAAGGCTTCCTGGGATTCAACGAGCCAATTGCCTTCATTTCCAGACTCGCCGTCCAGGAGACCGGCCGGAAGGCGGTAGCCACCACGGTGGAAACGGGTCGTCTGCTCGAGTTGGCCACCCATGATCTTGGAGTCAAGGTGTTCAGAGGCAGAGTCGGGGATGCCGACGTGAGCCATCTCGCCCGGGAGACCAACGCCGCCATAGGGGTGGAGCAGGTCGGCGTGTACATAATCCCGCAAGTTGGCTACTACCCCGACAGCATGTTCGCCGCCCTGACTCTCCTGTCCCACATCAATGAGGCCCGGGAAATCAGGACGTTCTTTGAGAGGATTCCGGCTCTGTTCTTCGACAAAGGGAGAGTCACCTGTCCCAACGAGTCCAAGGTAGCGCTGATGAAGAAGGTGGAAAAGAAAGCACGCGATTTGGGCGCTGTCAGTGTCAGTACTCTGGACGGCGTGAGGCTGGAATTCGGCGACTCGTGGATGCTTATCAGGGCTAGTGGCACCGAGCCCGTCATCCGGGTGCTGGCAGAATCACCGTCAGATTCCGCCACCAAGGAATTGGTTGACAAAGGTGTTAAGCTAGTCCAGAGTTCTATCTGAGGGGGTATGCAATGAAAGCAGTCCTGCTCTGTGGCGGCATTGGCAAAAGGATGTTCCCCATCACGGAGGACAAGCTGCTCCTCAATTTCCTGGGGAAGCCGCTCCTCAGGTACCAGATTGAGAAGATGAAGGAAGCTGGCCTGAACGATCTGGTGGTGGTAGCCAATCCCCAGAATGTGGCCAGCATAGAAGGCATAGTCAACGAAGTCGCCGGCATTCGCACAAGGTTCGTGGTGCAAGAGAAGGCGTTGGGCATTGCCAATGCTCTTGAGACTGCTGAGCGTTTTCTGAAGGGCGAGGTGGTAATAGTCAACCCCAACGACATCTTCGAGACATCGGCTCTCACCGGCCTCCTTGGGAGCAGTCGCAGAGCCACGGCAGCCGCCTACCTGGTCGGCTACCAGGTGAAGGACTACTTTCCAGGCGGGTACCTGGTGACCAACAAGAGAAACGAGCTGAAGAGAATCGTGGAGAAGCCTCCGCGAGGCGAGGAACCAAGCAACTTGGTGAACATCCTCCTGCACCTTCACACTGAGGCAGTAGACCTGATGAAGTACGTGGGGAAGGCTCAAACGTCTCGGGACGACGTGTACGAGTGCGCCCTCGATCTCATGGTAGCAGAAGGACATAAGATCAAGATCGTGCCGTACCGGGATTTCTGGAAGGCCATCAAGTACCCCTGGCACATCTTCGGCGCCGCGAGATACTTCCTGGACAGATGCGAACCTAGGATTTCTCCCTCAGCGCAGATATCATCGAAGGCCGTTGTCGAGGGAAGGGTGATCATCGAGGACAACGTCAGAGTGCTGGAGAACGCCGTCATAAGAGGGCCGGCGTACATAGGCGCCAAATCCATTATCGGGAATGGTGCTTTGATACGCGACTACAGCCATATCGGACGCAACTGCGTCGTGGGCTACTGCACCGAAGTGAAGGGATCATACATAGGTGACGGCTGCTGGTTCCACTCCAGCTATGTCGGCGACTCCATCATCGATGACAACTGCTCCCTGGCGGCGGGCACAGTACTGGCCAACTTCCGATTCGACGAGAAGAACATCAAGGTCAACGTTGGCGGAGAGTCCATCGATACGGGGCTTGACAAGTTTGGTGCTATAATGGGAAGCGATTCCAAGACTGGGATCAACGCCAGCATCATGCCGGGGGTGAGAATAGGACCAGGTTCTTCTGTTGGCTCCCATGTCTGTTTGATGAAGGATCTGCCACCTGACAAAATGGTCCTGATGGAGCCGCGCTATAGGGTTCTGGACAGGAGTGTCACGCTGGGTGACAACAAGAAGGCAGATCTCATGAAGAAGTTGGAGAAGCTGTAATGTGCGGAATAATTGGCTATGTCGGGGACGGTGCAGCCGCACCGTTTCTGGTCAAGGCGCTCAGAAATCTAGAGTATCGAGGCTACGATTCTGCGGGCATTGCCACGATATCTGGTGGCAAGATCTGCGCCGAGAAGGATGTGGGCAAGCTGGACCAAGTATGCGGGAAACATGACCTAGACGGCCTGCCAGGAAATATAGGGATTGGCCATGTCCGCTGGGCAACTCACGGCGACGTCACGCAAGTCAATGCCCATCCTCACTTCGACTGCAAGAGAGAGATAGCCGTGGTCCACAATGGAATTGTGGAGAACTACCAGGAACTGCGCACGAGACTCGAATCGAATCACCTGTTCGTCTCCCAGACTGATACAGAGGTTATCCCTCATCTGATCGAAGACTACATGGATGCCGGAGCCTCACTGGAAGAGGCTGTCTTGAAGGCATCCAAGCAACTGAAGGGCTGCTATGCCTTTGCGGCAGTCTCCGTGAAAGAACCGGACAAGATAGTCGCTACCCGAAGAGAGAGTCCTCTGGTAGTCGGGGCCAACGCCCACAGGAGCTTCATAGCCAGTGACGCCCTAGCCTTCCTCGAAGAAACCAACCGGGTCGTATTCCTGGAAGATGGTGAGATGGTGATACTGGGCAAGAACATCACGTTCCTGGACAAAGATGGTCAGCCAGTCATCAGGGAGTTCAAAGAGGTTGACTGGAAATGGGACCAAGCGACGAAACAGGGCTACGATTTCTACATGCTGAAAGAGATCATGGAGGAGCCGCAGGCCATCAAGCAAGCCACAATGCAGGACAAGCGGCTCCTGTTGGAAATGGCCATCGGCATCCTGAGGTCAAAACAGGTAGTCATCACAGCATGTGGCACATCCCGATATGCCGCCCTCGTTGGCCGGTACCTCTTCTCAAGGCTGGCCGGCCAGTTCTGCGACGTGATCATGGGCTCCGAGTTTCAGTACTTCTCCGATTCGATTGACAAGAATACCCTGGTGATAGCCGTATCACAGAGCGGGGAGACAGCCGACGTCATTCAGGGGGTCAAGCGAGCCAAGGAGAACGGTGCTACCATCTACTCACTGGTCAACACCGTGGGCTCGTCTCTGGCCAGAATGAGCGACAGGGTGCTCTACCTGAACTGCGGCCCCGAGATAGGAGTCGCCGCTACCAAGACCTTCGTCAGCCAACTGGCGTTGTTCTACCTGCTGTCATTCACCATGGCTAACAAACTGGACGATGGCTTGCAGCAGCTTCTGGACGTCTGCCCTAAGATCGAAAGGGGTTTCGGCAAGAACAGCAAGAAGCTTCAGGGATTGGCACAGCAGACCAGAGACAAGCATGACTTCTATTTCATAGCCAGGGGCATCAACTTTGCCATTGCCGCCGAAGGTGCCCTCAAGATGAAGGAGATCTCCTACGTTCATGCCGAGGGCATGCCAGCGGGTGAACTCAAGCACGGCACACTGGCTCTGATTGAGAAGAACACGCCGGTGGTAGTCATTTGCCCCAAGGACTACACCTACGAAGAGACCATTGCCAATGCCCATGAGACGAAGGCCAGGGGTGCTTTTGTCATCGGTGTCTCAGAGGACGTGAACCCGATTTTCGATGACTGGATTGAAGTCCCCAAAGTGGAAGAGATCTTCCAGCCCCTGGTGTCTGTCGTGCCTCTGCAGCTCCTGGCATACTACTCCGCCTTGGCTCGCGGCAGAGACCCGGACAAGCCGCGCAATCTCGCCAAGTCAGTCACCGTCAAGTAGACTGCTACTGAAATGGGTTCTCCGAACCATGCTCCGAAGCGGTTCCTGACGACCTTGAGGCTAATGGCCGCAGTGGCGGTTCTGTCTGCATGGACATTGGCGCTGGTCGGGTTTGGCAGCGCATGCTCGAAAGAGGCCAAGCCCTTCGCGGACCTGATGAGCACAGTGCCGGATAGCACTGGCCACTTCGCCTACTGGGCCATTAACGATCTCAATGAGGACGAGGACCTTTGGGGAGTCTATGCCAGATTCAAGGAAAGTGCCGACGCTCAGCAGCTAAAGGAGCTCGTACCGGTTTTGGCTACGGTCAAGAAATCTGCCAAGGCCATCGGCTATGACAATACCAGTCTGAAGAATCCGGTGACGGTGTTCCGTGGCGACTTCGACATCAGCTACATCGAGGGGCAACTGGAGGCCATCGGCTACTCCCGTACTGTACCCAAGGAAGCGGGAATCTGGACCCCTCAGGACAACCAAACGGTCTTGAAGTCAGTAGCCTTGAGGTCTACCACCGTGCTCATGGGAGATGCCTCAGACCTGAGAGCCTGCATCGATGCGATAGTCAAGAGCAAGGCGCAGTCACTGAATGGAGACCCGATCATCCGACTGGTGGCTGACAAGCTGCCCAATGGCGTGATAGTAGAGATCGACAGAGCCCACATCTCGCATGGCGAGCAATACCCAGACCTCGTCACCTACGGGAAGTCATATGCCAAGGCAAAGAAGGACACGCTGAAGGCGACTGCAGTCTATATGTTCAGCGATGGGCTTGCCGCCGGCGCAGCACAGCAGCAAATCAAAGATCACTTAGCCGCGACCTTCGAAGAGGTCAAGGTCAAGCGTGACGGGAACTTCGTCATCGCCACATCGCAGATCTCCATCAGCGAGTTCGCCCAGAGCCTAGAATTCTAGCGTGCCGCACCGGGAAAGATGCTTCAATCCATCCACATAGCCAGGGGAGTCAGTCCTACTCTCACTTGGTGCTCGCACAATGAACGGTGTTCATTCTCTCGAAGCTGCGCAACACTCTATCGAGGCGATAGTGGTTTGCCTGACTGTGGCTCTAGATACAGCCTCTCACCTTGACTAACCACTTATTATGTATAATATATGTCGCCTGAGGGGCAATGGACGCGTACGCAGGCAGTGACTTCATCCGTGGTGGAGGAAAGACTCTTGCCGGAACAAAGGATTCTCATCGTTGACAACGAGCAGAGTGTGACTAGCATGATCGCCGACGCACTCGAAACCCTCGGCTACTTGGTGAAGGTAGCCATCTCTGGTCATGACGCGTTAGCCATTGTGCAGAGCGAGAGGTTCGATCTGGTGCTGGTCAGCGATATGCTACCTGATCTCGACGCCCCTGCGCTGGTTCAGCACGCTCGCGCAGTTGACCCTGATACGACTGCCATTATCATGACTGAGCGCTACAATACTGGAATCGAATCAGAACGAATTGCGATAGCATCCGGGCCGGTTCTACTGAAGCCCTTCGGCAAACAGGAGCTTGAGGCCATCGTCTCCCAAGCCCTGCACAAGCATGATGTCAGTGGTGAGGGATTGCGTCTGAAGACCCTGATGCCTCTGTTCGAAGTAAGCAGCGCTCTCATGTCAGAGGTAAAGCTCGACAGGCTCTTCAGTCTGATCGTCGACGTTGTCAAACGTGAGACGAAAGCTGACAGGGTCTCGCTCATGTTGTTGGACGAGTCTGCCCAGGAACTGGCCATCAAGGCAGCAGTTGGTCTGCCTGCAGAGATAGTAAAGACGGCTCGATCCAATTTGGGGCAAGGCATAGCCGGATCGGTCGCCCAGTCGGGAGAAGCTCTTCTGCTGAACGGTCCGGTTGGGCCAGCCGGGCAAGACAAGGAGCAGGCGGTCGCCTCGGCCTTGTGCGTGCCGCTGAAGGTCAAAGGCAAGGTGATAGGCGTACTCAACAGCAGCAACGTCACTGAAGAGGGATCCTTTACCAAGAGCCACCTGGACATGATGACTATTCTCGCCGGACAGGCAGCTATAGCCATCGAGAACGCCAGGTTGTTTGAAGAGGTCGAGGCGAAACAAGCCACCCTCGAGCAGTTGCTGGGAGAACTACTCAGAGCTCAGGAGGAGGAACGGGAGAGGATATCGACAGAAATCCACGACAGCGTCGCTCAGCTGATGGTGAGCGCTTCCTACCACACTCAGTCGTCCTGTGCCCTCCTCTCACAGTCGAAATTCGATCAGGCGCGTGACGAGGCGGAGCGCGCCACGAAGATCATCGGCACATGTGTGAAGGAGCTTCGAGGAATCGTCACCGACCTCTACCCTCCGGCACTGAGCGAACTGGGCCTGTTGGGAGCTCTGCAAGAGAACGTGGAATACTTCCGGAGGGAGACCGGCGTTGCCTCCCGAGTCCTGAGCACAACCCTGCCCCAGCAACTGTCCCCAGTCCAGGAAATGGTGATCTACCGCGTGGTGCAGGAAGCGCTGAACAACGTCCGCAAGCATGCCCAGGCGACAGATGCCGAGATAAGCCTCGATGCCAATGCAGGCGAGATCACTGTCCAGATACGGGACAATGGAAAGGGCTTCGATGCCGCTGGAATGAGCGGGACCAGGCAGCAATCAGGCAGGGTCGGACTATTGACTATGCGGAGCCGAGCCCAGATGCTCGGCGGCAACCTGAAGATTGAGGCGCGACCTGGCGGTGGAACAACGGTTACCTTGACAATACCCCGGTCAACCCCGGACAATCTGTCGCGGGACAGCCAACCGTCTGTCAAAGGAGGCATAGGTTGAAGTCCATACGGGTGCTTCTGGTAGATGACCATCAGGTGGTCCGTGAGGGTCTCAGGCGCATGCTGGACTTGGACAAGGACATTGAAGTTGTCGGAGAGGCGGTCTCTGGAGAGGACGCCCTGACCAAGGCTGACCAGTTGTCCCCTGATGTTATCCTCATGGACGTGAAGATGCCTGGTATGGGTGGCATTGAGGCTATCCGCGAACTCAAGACCAAGCAGTCTCCAGCCAGCGTTATAGTCCTGACTCTCTATGAAGACAAGTACCTCGCCCAAGCAGCCGAAGCCGGGGCGGTGGGATACCTCTTGAAGGATGTCAGCAGGGACGAACTGATCAAAGCCATCAGAGCCGCCTACCAGGGCCAGTCGCCATTTGCGCCGGCCATCAGTCGAACCCTTTTCACCCAATATGCAGCCTTGACCAAGGCCAGTCATGATAGCGTTCTCACCCGGCGCCAGATCGAGATACTCCGCCTGATCGCCTCCGGCTCCACCAACAAGGAGATCGCATCGAGGCTTTTCATCAGCTCGGCCACCGTCAAACGAGAGACCAATGCCATCTTCGCCGCACTGAACGTCAACGATCGGGCCGAAGCCGTCTCCGCAGGGTACAAGACGGGACTCCTGTGATACCAAGCCGTCTCTCCGCCGTGCTCCACTGCAATTGACTGGACGCCTTCGTCTGACTTCTTCTGCTGCCTGCCTGTTCCCCAACCCGAGTGTCGCTGCAACCGCGATTCGGTCTGAGACGCCCATGCCAGCTACGGAGCCCTTGTCTCGACTCAAACGCGGGTACTGAAGTGCCGCTCTCCTCACTACCCACTGAACCAGTAGCCAATCAAGTCAGCCATGACCAAGTGGCGCATACTTCTTGCTTGAGCTACTTAGGTCACCAATGCTATCCATTTGGGACTTCTCCAAAAGGGGGCGGGGTGGAAGAATCTAATCTGTAGAACGTGCAACCAGCAGAGAGTTCGCAGGGAAAGGTCTATGACTCTTGATACGCCCCGGATTGACACCCCCGTAGGCGATGACGTGGACGCCATCCGCGCCATGGTGATCGACAGCCGCGAGGCCATGCGTGAGGGATTGCGCATGATGCTCAGCGGCGACGAGAGGATCACGGTCATAGGGGCTGTGAGCGACGGCCAGGAGGCCGTACAACGACTCAGAGAGCTCTCGCCGGACATCGTGGTAATGGATATATCCATGCCAGGTACGGATGGGATTGAGACTCTAAGGAAGCTGAAGGAGGCTCGGGCCAACATAGGTATCATTGTGCTCAGCGATGACCGCAAGTGTCTGGTGCCAGCCATCAAGGCTGGCGCGGTTGGATTTCTTTCCAGAAACATCAGCCGGGCAGAGCTGGCAGCAGCAATCCAACTCATCTACCTGTGGCGACTCGTGCTGTTCGACAATGAGGTCTCTCATTTTGCTTTGGTCAAGATCTAGGAGCAGACAGCATCCGCTGGCACTCAGCAATGATGCTAGAGAGTCGTCGCATTCATGTGGCGGCGACGTCTCTGTGCGTTGCGCTCCCATAATACGTCATCCTGGGAGGCAGTCATGAGTGGTTCCTCGGTCCTGCTATATGTCGGGGCCACAACTCTGGCAGCAGCGATCGTCACCCTATGTGGCTTTCAGATCACTGCGATCAGAATGGATCGTAAGAGAAGCCAAAGGCCTCGCACGCTAGAGGGTCCTGTGCCGGGACGCCAGAGTCTGTCGTCGATCGGCCTCAACACCCAAGCCGGGCGAAGTACTCCTTCTTCTTCCGGGCACCAGGGTCAGCGGCCAACCACCACTGCAGGAATACCCAAGGACAACACCCCGAAACCGGGATTACCGACATCGGACGCTTCCCAATTGCCACACCCCACAAAAGAGACACAGCTTAATTCGCTTCAGACTATCCGGGCGCGATCGGCAGCGCTGCATACTGACAGCCAGCCAGGCAAGCCAGTAAACCCCAAGTCTCTCCTGCCCGCCTACGCACCATCAACTCAGCGACCGGGAACACGCGCCATCCCATTGCGAGAGCAAGGTTCGGCAGCACCGCACGCGACAAGCAGCTCACAGCAGCAAGCAAAGGTCGACCGCACTCCTTCGGATGCTGATCTGGCTGGGGATTCAACAGTTCCGGCGGCCATCCAGAAGACTCCCACGTCCAAACGTTCCAAGCGTGCCAATGCACAGACCGGGCCGATCGAGACTGCTCGCCCCGGTTCGGACCAAGCGCCGGCTGACCTCCTGGCCGATCCTGGCGGTTTGGATCTGCTGGACACGCTCCAATCGAGCGTGGTCGGGGGCTCCCCTAATCAAGAGGACGGCATGCTTGACATCTTCGCGGGGCTCACCGAGGCGGAGGTTGGACTCTACGATCTGACGGACGATCTCAACGATATCGACAGCGGCGGCCTTCCCACGGCTGCTCCCAAGACCGCTCAGAAGTCGAGACGCTGACGGTTGCCCTCCCCTGAACAAACCTAGCGGATTGTTCTTCCCAAGCGCAAAAACACAACCATTCGCAGCACGATAGCACTACGATCCTCGCCTAGTTCACACGCTCGAATATCCGGACCTGAGGGATCGTCTCCGTGTCGGACCACGGCACCGTAATCTCCGAATCATGGCGCAGCGCGAAACCCTTCAACTCTTCAAGCGGGACCGGGCTGACGAAGGGGTTGTAGCTGACTATTTCGTGGTTGCCTGACGACTGCTTGGCCATGAAGGCCAACGCTGCCTCATACGTGTCAAAAGTCTGCTTCTTCGTCACCCTCTTGTATTGCACCCCCTCCGACTCCCACCATGTCCATGAGATCACCGTGCAGTCCCCAGGTCCGGGCCTCACGGCCTTGCCCTCAAAGTTATAGAGTCTGACGGACATCGATTGATAGTAGGCTGGCAGATAGAAGGGCTGCAACTGCAATACCGTCTTGCCTCCTTGTGTCGTCTCCACCACGAAGCTATCAAAGTAATCCTGTTGGGATTTCCCTGTCACACTGACCGCCCCATAAAACTTGCCGGTCACGAAGTCATAGTCCAGAATCACGTATCTCGCCCCGCGCTCATCCAGTATCTTCTCCCCCTCGCTCTCATCTTGTGCCAGGAAGAACTCGGCTACCGCAGGTATTGCCCCGCTTGGGTTCTGACTTGGAGGGCGGTGGCCGATACGGACTATCCAATAACCGTAGTCCCACCATGCCATCACTCCATATGCCTCCGGATATCCAGAGTAGTCAAACAAAGTATGATACCGTGCATAGTAGAGGTCCGGATCGCCGAAGGGTTCAGGCGTCTCGTACCTCAGATAGGTCAACGCATCACACCAGGCAGCAGGTGGAGCATACCGTGGTTGATCAGGTGTCAGACGAGCCGTAGCCCTCGACTGATCAATGGTCGGGAAGTAGAGCACCGAAAAGATAGCTACCGCCGTTAGCGCCACATAGGCATAGCTAGGCTTCAACCGGAAGGAATCATCCCGAGACTTGCTCTTCGACTTCCGCACCTTTCCACGGATATCCGATTCGACAACAGGCTCCGCTGTTGCCTCCTTGAGTCCAGCCAAGCGAAGTATTTCCCAGGAAAGATAGCCGGTGAGCAATGCCACGTTCACGACCAGGTAGTAATTGAAGCGCCGCTGCGCCAGCGTGGCCAGCAGCATCACCAAAGTCCACATGATGAGAAGCACCTTCCCAGGGTCCCCGCGCCTGATCACCAGATAGGCGAGCATGCAGAGGCCTACCGAGCCAAAGGGTATGCTGGCACGATACGTTTCCCAGAGTGGACGAAGTGAGAACTGGAGGTCCCCGGTAGACAGACGTTGATAGAGCGTGGGCACCATCTCCGCAACTGTTGTACCCTTGTTCCACCTGAATATCTCCAGATGGTCGAGCATCGGTTTCACCAGTGAAGGCACAGCAGCATACAGAACGCCAAAGGCAGCCAATCCAAGCCCGACCACCGCTATCGGATAGTAGAGAGGTTTCAGTCCCCTGCTTGACATCAGCCGCGAGGCAGCGAACAGCACCATCGGTGCAAGCAGCGCAATCGCCAAAACCGCAAGAGTGTTTCTATCCTGCCCCACCAGCAAGGAGATCATTAGCGCCGGCAGGAAGGTGGCCACGCCAACCGAACAGAGGTAATCGGTAGGCACTTTCCGGAAGTGGTCAACGCAGAACTGAACCAGAAAGAACGCCGCGATGATGAACACGAATAGGAGAGCGCCCATCCAACTGACCAGGTACAACCCGAGGAATGCGCCGCCAAGTAGGCCATAGATCGCCGGCTTGGTCACAGCGCCTTTGTTCGGATGTCTGAGGTCTGACCAAGTCATCTGCTCTTTCCTGGCATTCTTCAGCGCCTGTATCAGGAACATCACGGCGGTAGCACTGAACAGGGTCTCGGCAACATGATGGTCGGTGAAACCCAGTATTGATCGGCCCAGGAACTCCCCCGGAAGGATGGCAACCAGGCCAGCCGCAACGACGCCGGCCCAGCGACTGAACAGGGTCTTCCCAATGAAGTAGGCGGGGATGATAGTCAGCGCGCCCAGAACAGGAGGGAAGTAGGGGGCAACCATATCCACGGTGTGCTGGGTGGGCGAGCCCAGTCCGATCACCCATATGATGCCGGCAAGAAGGTAATCGAAGAATGGGTTGGCGACGCTGGTTCCGCTGCCGCCGGGGTACAGCATGTATGGATCAAAGGAGTTGAGGTGGGGAAAGTTGTGCGCCAGGTTATCAACTATGCGTATATGCCAGTACGCATCAACGCCAGTGAACCTCGGAATGGCACCACCGAAAACGACCTCATGGGAGAGGGCAATCCTCAGATACAGTGCGAAAGCGAAGAACGACGCGATCAGCACACCGACCAAGAGCTTCTGGATTAACGGCGCGCGTTTAGCTATTCTGCTCATCATCTAACTGATCATCCCATCTCGGTCATACTGTGGCGACGATTCGATGCGGGATTCCCGCCATCGGCACAACAGGCGTGTACCCGTTTTGCCACAGTGCAGACCAACGTTTCCGAGAATATACCAGAGAGCGTACTGTCACAGCAAGGTGGAAGTGGATACAAGACCGACAACACGGCATTCCCCTTTGCCAGCGGATCGGCATCCCTCCTTGGCCCGCCACAGGCTCACCCTCCTTTGACGCCATTTGGTCTTGAGGTTAGAATGTGTACTGTCGAGCGGGAGTAACTCAGGCTGGTAGAGTACCTGCCTTCCAAGCAGGCCGTCGCGGGTTCGAATCCCGTCTCCCGCTCCAATCCCTCATAAAATCGGCCCCCAGTTGACAAGCCACACCGCTCCGCGAGATGATAACTGGACAAGATTTCGTAGGAGGTGTGCGAAGACCAAGACACTACAGGCCAGAAAGAACTACAATAGGGCGATCAGGAAGCAGGATAGCAGCCTCTCAAGTGTACGCTAATTCCAGAGGCCTGAGTGTCCCACTCTCGCTGACTACATACACCTAACTGGACAGAAGCCCATTCTAGGGCTTAACACACCGGCTCTACCAGCGCCCAAAGCTGCCCCCCTCTTATCCACGCTGAGGTTGACAGCCTCTAGTGGCTGGGTGGTATTATCCTGGGTACACTCCACGGCGATACAGACTCGCACAATCTGCTGCTCTGTCGGGGTATGAGCAAGGGGGGGGCGACATGAAGAAATGGATGATGGCAATGCTGGCGACGGTGTTGCTCGTCTTGTCCGCAGTCAGCCAAGGGTGCGCCGGCAAGTTGACTGTCACGACAACTGTAGACGGTCAAGGGGCGACGGACACTGCAGGCGATAGCTCATGGAATGACGGCGCGACTGTCACGGTGAGAGCTACCCCCGATCCATTCTGGAGGTTCGATTCCTGGAGCGGTGACTACTCGGGAACCCAGAACCCGCTTGTCTTCACGATCAAGAGGAACATGACCATTGTCGCCCACTTCTCACCCAACTATCAAACCTGGACTCTGGTAGACGAGACCATGGGGGTGCCTCCAGGAGAGGAGTACCGATATGGTTGGGGGTTCAACGAGACCATAATGGGTATGCCCCCAGGAGAGCACTACGCTCAGAGTCATTCGTTCGTTGTCGCCGCAGCCACGATGCACGATGTTACAGTCTCTGGCACGTTTGCCGTGACCAGCACTTCCCCAGGAGACCAAGTTGAGGTGCTCATTTTAGATGATGCCAACTTCTTAGCCATCACGACTGGAGGTAGCTGGACAGCCCTGTATTCGTTGGCGCCAACCACGAAAGGCACCCTCAACGTCCCGATCACGACTGCAGACGAGGGTGCGACGCGCTTCTGGATCATCTTCGTCGACTTTTCCTCAAAGGTACCGTCGGTATTGCGAGTCCAGGCCACAATTTACCTCAAGTGGACCGGGTACTAGCGGACCGATGAGCTGGCCTTCAGGGGGTGGGCAGAGATGTCCACGACTCTGCTTTTCTGGCCTTGCACGCAGTGTCCTCACCCCGGCCGTCGCCTCGTGAACTTCAGGCTCTCCTCCCTACCCATTCAGCCCTGGATGGTTTATAGGGGACGTCTGCTAGGCCACTTTCACGAGATGATAACTGGACAGCTTTCGGCTCCCCTTGCCATGAGGGCTGCCACACCGTTTAGAGCGATATGCCTTGCAAGCAGGCCGTCGCAGGTTCGAATCCCGTCTCCCGCTCCAACCTCATTCCAGTTCTCCGTTGCCCCAACGACAGCGTCCCATTTACTCTTGCTTGGCCGCAACTGACGCCAACCATAACTATCTCTCGATCCGAACACCCAGAAGTTCGGCATCGGAGCATGCACCCGCCCATTCGAGAACAGCAGGTCTCCTCTCTCCGCGATCCATTACCCACCTCGAAGATCTGTGACTCTTCCTCCTGCCTCCCGAACGAGCGACACTCCCACCGCCACATCCCACGGCTCGATCTTCGTCGAGAAGTACTCCTCCCCCTTCCCCTCCGCCACCCAGGCCGTCTCCAAACCTTCTGCACCGAGCTTGCGAATAGCCACTACCTGGGATAGACCACCGCCAAAGCGGCAAGTGTCCTTTGTCTGTCCCTTTCACCACCTTCGCAGTAGGAAAGGTAGCTCCACTGAAGATCAGCGGTGTCCGAGATTCGCATTCTCTTCCCATTCAGATAGGAGACGCTTCCCCTCTCGGCCAGATAGAACTCGTCTATGGCCGGCGCTTATGTCGGTCCTAGAACCGGCTCGCCCTCATACATCACAGCGAGGCAGACGGAGAAGAGAGGATTCCAGTTAGCGAAATTCCCCGTTCCATGTTGGGGGACACCCCCAAACCCTCGCCAAAGGGGCTTCGCCCCTCTGCACACTTGTCGGAGACTACGCCAGATGTAGGCACATTCCCAGACTCCCAACAAGGACTTCCCGTCCGCCTCTCTTGAGGCAAAGTCGCGCCACTCCCACTTTGGCAAAAGGGGAGACAGAGGGATTCGGAGGAATTGACGGACACCACCGGGCCCCGCAGCAGGAGGTTCTCTTACACCTCTCTGTGGGTAGCGTCACATGTGACTGGAGTCTCTTGACACGGCGCTCGCCTGATGATAAAGTACAGTAGTTAGCAGTCGCTAATGGCGACTGCTAATTTGGAGTAGACATGATTGAGCTGCCACAGAGAACGGGGACGATCCTGAAGATCATAGTGGGGGAATACATCTCCTCCGGCGTCGCCGTGTCCTCCGACGCCATCTATCGCGGTTACTCATTGCGCGCCAGCCCCGCCACTATTCGCCACGAGATGGCCTACCTCGCAGAGGAGGGCTTCATCGCCCGACCTCATACGTCTGCTGGCGGTGTGCCCTCAGACAAGGGGTACCGATACTGCGTTGAGAACCTCATGGATGAGGCGCAGATCACCACGGAAGAGAGAGCTGCCATAAGGCGCCGTTTCAAGCAGGCCAGACAGGACCCGGACGAATGGGCACGCTTGGCAGTATCGATTCTCACCCAGAAACTGCAGAATATCGCGCTGGCGACACCGCTGCGAGCTCCGCTGTGCCACTTCAGGCATTTGGACATCGTGTCTCTCGAAGGATTGATGATACTGGTAGTGCTGGTGCTCAGAGAGGGAAAAACGAAGCAGCGATTCCTTACCCTCGACCAGAGGGTCTCTCAAGACGGACTTACTGCGGCGGCCGGTAAGCTGAATGAGGCCTGCCTGGGGCTGACTGGCTCTGAGATCAGGTCCCTCTCGCTGAAAGTGTCTCTGATCGAGGAAATCGTTGCCGGGACCGTTGTGCGTATGATGCAGGCGGAAGATGCACACCGGCACGAGCAGTGCTATCTGGACGGGTGGCGCTATCTCATGGCACAGGCGAATATGACGAGAGGCAATCGCATGCTGAGCCTGGTGGAGGCTTTGGAGAGAAGGAGTATACTGAATTCACTCTTGGTCAATCTCGAGAGCGAACCCGGAGTCAGAATAACGATCGGAAACGAGAATGTAGATGAGGCATTGCGGGAGTGCAGCGTGGTCATAACCAACTACGGAGTAGGCGAATGGAGAGGGGCCATCGGAGTCATTGGTCCCACCCGCATGCCATACGGCAGAGTGATTTCTATCGTAGACTGCGTGTCCTCTCTTATGAGTGAACTGGTGAGCCAGACGTATGCCTGAACCGAGAGGTTGTTATGGAAGAAGATAGACAGGAAACAACGGCAGAGTCGGGTGCTCCGGATGCCCAGCGATATATGGACAACTGGCGCCGGGCGGAGGCCGATTTTGAGAATTTCAAGAAGCGCGTGGAACTGGACCGGGCAGAGTCGGCTAGATTCGCCAGCACAGCCATTATCCTCAACATCCTCCCGGTGCTGGACGACCTGGATCGCGCTTTCAAGTCCCTCCCTGAGAAACTCGCGCATCTAACATGGACGGACGGTATGCGACTCATCCATCGCAAACTCCAGGCGACCCTCGAGGCACAGGGTGTCACGGAGATCAAGGCCCTTGGAGAGGACTTCGACCCCTCCATCCACGAGGCGGTGGGACAGGCAGCGGGTGAAGATGGGAAGATAGTCGAGGAAGCACAGAGAGGCTACAGGCTACACGGCCGGGTGATTCGGCCGGCATTTGTCATCGTGGGCAATGGGAGTCCACCGGAGAAGAACGAAACGGAACCGCGCACGCGTTCCGATGATGCAGGAGGATGAACATGGCTAGAACAGTGGGAATTGACCTGGGAACAACTTTCAGTCTCGTAGCCGCCATGCAGGGGGGCGACCCGGTTATCATCCCTACTTCGGAGGGGGAAAGGCTTCTCCCATCAGTGGTAGCGGTGAGCAAGACGGGCGAGCGTCTGGTAGGTTGGCTGGCAAAGCGCCAGGGGGTCACCAACCCCGAGAACACCATCTACAGCATCAAGCGTCTGATGGGGCGCAAATTCAAGGACAGTACGGTTCAGTTCGACCTGAAGAGGCTGCCATACAAGATCACCGAGGCCCCAAACGGAGATTGCCGTGTGGTGATGGGGGGGAAAGAGTACAGCCCGCCGGAGATATCGGCGATGATTCTGCAGAAGCTGAAGACTGACGCCGAAGCCTATCTGGGTGAGAAGGTGACGGATGCCGTAATCACCGTCCCAGCCTACTTCAATGACAGCCAGCGTCAGGCAACCAAAGACGCCGGTGCTATTGCCGGGCTGAACGTGATCCGTATCATCAACGAGCCCACCGCTTCCTCACTCGCCTATGGACTGGATAAGAAGAAAGAGGCCATTGTGGCCGTCTACGACCTCGGCGGCGGTACATTCGACATATCGGTGCTGGAGATGGGTGAAGGCACGTTCCAGGTCAAGTCGACCAGCGGCGACACGCATCTGGGAGGCGACGACTTTGACCAGCGGATCACGGACTGGCTGTGCGACGAGTTCAAGAAGCAGAGCGGAATCGACCTCAGACAGGACAGGATGGCCTTGCAGCGCGTGAGAGACGCGGCCGAGAAGGCCAAGAGAGAGCTTTCCACCTTGCAGCAGACGGAGATAAGCCTGCCCTACATCACGGCCGACGCTTCCGGACCAAAGCATATGAACATCATGCTCAGCAGGCCCAAGATGGAACAGTTGGTCATGGAGTTGGTGGACAAGAGCATAGGCCCGTGCCGACAGGCGCTTCAGGACGCCGGACTGACTCCGGCTCAGATCAGCGAGGTCCTGCTGGTCGGCGGTCAGACCAGAACCCCGCTGGTGCAGGCCAAAGTAGCCGAGTTTTTCGCCCAGGAGCCAAAGAAGACCGTGAATCCTGATGAGGCCGTGGCCCTAGGTGCCGCGATTCAGGGCGGCGTTCTCAAGGGCGAGGTAAGAGAGGTACTCCTCCTCGACGTGACTCCTCTGACCCTGGGTATCGAGACGCTGGGAGGGGTTGCTACGTCACTGATTCCCAGGAACACCACCATCCCTACCAGCAAGAGCCAGGTCTTCTCGACGGCGGCTGACAGCCAGCCCAGCGTCGAGGTGCATGTCATCCAGGGGGAGAGACCCATGGCCGGTGACAACAAGACGCTGGGAAGATTCGTGTTGGATGGCATTCTCCCGGCACCGCGCGGCATGCCGCAGATCGAGGTGGCGTTCGACATCGATGCCAACGGGATACTCAGCGTCAGTGCCAAGGACAAAGGTACCGGGCGGGAGCAGAAGATCACCATCACCGCCTCCAGCGGCCTCTCCAAGGACGAGGTCGAAAAGATGACAAGGGACGCTGAGGCTCATGCTGCCGATGACACCAAGAAGAAAGAGGAGATCGAAGCCCGCAACACGGCCGACAACCTGATCTACCAGGCGGAGAAAGTCATGCGCGAACATGGCGACAAGGTGCCCGCTGATCTGAAACAGCAGATAGAAGGCAAGATCGCCGCCGTGCGCTCAGCCATGCAGGGCCAGGATACTGCCTACATTCGCCGCACCGTGCAAGATCTCACCGAGACCATGCAGAAGATCGGGGCCAGTGTCTATCAGCAGCAGCCCGGAGCGCCGCCGCCTGGCGGTCAGGCTCCTCCCGGAACCGGAGCCGGAGGCGAGGGCCCCGGCAAAGGCAAACCCGACGAAGGGACTGTAGAGGGCGAGTTCCGGGAAGTCTAGCTCAGTCGAATCCGGCGGCGCCTTGCGGTATACTAAGTGAGGCGCCGCTTTGCATTCACATCATCGGGGCGTAGCGCAGCCTGGTAGCGCACCTGAATGGGGTTCAGGTGGTCGTCGGTTCGAATCCGACCGCCCCGACCATAAGCACAAAAAGTGGGCATCAGACCACCTGAGTCGCCCGGAAAATCAAAGACGGCCGAATATGGTGTAGACCACCTGAATGGAAATAGGGCGGACCCGCGAAATGAGAAATGGTTACAGATCTCAAGATCCAGGCACCGGCAGGTGCATCCCTCAGGGCCTTGGCAAAGGGCTTCGTCCTGACCAAGCAAACGGAGGGCAAGAGCCCGAGAACAGTCGAGTACTACCAGGACCATCTGAGGCGCTTCATTTGGTACGCAACCCAACAGGGCTGGTCAGATGACATTCGGACCCTCGACGAATGGAACATCAGGCAATTCCTGGGCTATGTAGGCACGGAAACACATCGCTGGGGCCTCAGGGGTAACGGCTCGGAGACCTCCCAGCCAAAGGCTTCCCATTCCACGGTTCGTCACTACTTCGTGGTCCTCTCCTGTTTCTTCAACTGGTTGGCGCGTGATGGATTTCTCAAGGAGAATCCGATGGCCAGGGTGAAGGTGGCGAAACCAAAACCCAAAGTCGTAGACCCCTACGGGGCTGAAGAAATCAAGAAGATGCTAGCGGTTTGCGAGCATGACTTCTGCCACAATGCCAAGTTCCTGGGCAGCAGAAACCGTGCTATCGTCTTGGTGCTACTGGATACCGGATTGCGTCTCTCGGAGATCGAGCACATCAAGCTCAGCGATCTGAATACCGACACAGGCTGCCTGAAAGTGCTGGGGAAGGGCAACAAGGAGCGAGTAGTCAGGATTGGGAAGGCAACGCAGAAGGCCATCTGGCGCTATCTTGTGTATCGCGGCGAGGGCGAGAAAGAGCGACTCTGGCTGAGCGAGGAGAAAAAGCCGCTGGCCGGCAGCGGGATCCAGTCACTCATCAAACGGCTCAAGGAGAGAGCCGGGGTGGATAGTACCGGCAGTGTTCACCGCTTCAGACACAGCTTCGCCCTGAGTTTTCTCAGATTGGATGGGAATGTCTTCAATTTGCAGTATCTTCTCGGCCATTCCGACTTGGACATGACAAGGCGCTACACACTGGCCTTGGGCATGGAAGACGCGCTCAAGGCTCATGAGAAGTCCAGCCCAGTAGATAGACTAGGGTTGAATTAGAGGCACGGCAGCCTCGCGGTAGGTCCATGCTGGTCGGGAGCACAGCGGGGCCTTGACAATTGGTGGCAATGCGGCATAATTGAAAATTGACTTGGCAGATTAATAACAAAATACTGAATGGTTAAGTAAGGCTGTGCACGCGGAGGCCTGTCACATTCCAGGCACGATCCGCATGTTTGGTTAATCCATCCGTTTTGCACGACGGTCAAAGGCCATCAGGCATCCAATCGAGTGCTTGGTGGCCTTTTTTTGTTTTCTTCCGAGAGGCAAATGTGAAGACGGTGAAAGAGCATCGATCGACGGCGGTCATTGGCGAAACTCCGAGAGTCTCGGGCCCTTCGGTCTCAGAGGCAGGGAGGAGCGGGGGACTGAGAACGCTCGAGAAGCATGGGCGCTCTTTCTTTTCAGCGATAGGAAGGAAGGGGCAAAAGAGGCTCCGGGAGCGGTGGCCCGGAATGGCAAAGACGTGGGGAGCCATGGGAGGACGACCCACTAAGGGGCTCTTGGGATGCGGGGAGGCATCAACCAATCAAAGAAAGGAGGAAGCGGGTCCGCCTTGATGAAAGGAAGCTTGCCTCCCCGACCCATCATATCACACGAGTGAGTTCTCCTTGCATACCGGATTTTGTCTCTCCATGGCTGGAGCAAACCCCATCAGCGAAACAAGACAAGCAGGTAGAAAAGACGAATTCCGATACAGCACCAATGATCAGGAGATCAACAAGATACGCTCTCGAGTCACCGTCACTAGCTTTGTTATGGACTCGGCTAGTGATAGTTCCAAATCCCTATTGGGCACTGGAGGGGAAGTCCATTGATCGTTCGCAGAGGCGTCATTTCTGGCGGGAATTGGCTGGAGGCAGGAGGGTTGATATGGGTGAAGCCGGATGGCGATTTTGTGAGAATTCTTGAGACACATGGCGAGGTCGCTACGGGGTAGGCCGAGGCTAGACATTCCGCTTGATGTCATTATCGAGGCGGTGCGGCGCCATGGCCAAGTTATGGCCGCCGCTAAGGAGTTGCACTGCTCCGATGCCTATATCCACATGATGCTTAAGCGGTCCGGACTAAGCCTGCAGCAAGTGCTCGAAGCCACCGACTCGACGGAAAAGCCATAAAGTCTGCTCCTCGTTCCGAGCTATACTTCAACATCGCCTCATAAGTATGACGCCAAGCCGTGGCCTGAAGACTCCTTCTTCCTTCCGACTAGGGATCGAAATGATCGACACAGTCCTGGATAGACTATTGACTCCACTCCCGAATTCAGCGCCAGCATCTAGGTGCATCTTAGGAGCCTTGCGGCAGTCCTCTATGGCGATGAACACCTGATCTCTGCCCCCAGGTGGTGGCGCCGGTTCCCGGGTCTCCATCTTCCAGCCTGACACCAACCGCGCAGAGACTAGTCTTTACCACTACATAGTAATGGTAGTTTTCGGAGATGTAGCCCGCCGTTGCCCCATGGTTCCTTGCCAATATGGGCCTGATGACATGGTATCAGCCGGCTACTGTGGTGCCGGCCCCGCCCCCTACCGCAGGGCATGGGCGACCACCTGTGGAAGTGGCCTATGTGAGCACGATATAGGCCATGGCCCAGGTAGACATGGATGGAGGTGGTCTATTTGAGCACTAGGACGACCAGGGCTAGCCGAACACTTGTGGAAGTGGTCGATCTGAACGCTAAGACGACCAGGGGCTGGTCGGATACCTGCAGAAGTGGTCTATTTGAGCGCCAGGACGACCAGGGCCTGGCCGGATACTTGCAGAAGTGGTCTATTTGAGCGCCAGGACGACCAGGGCCTAGCCGAACACTTGTGGAAGTGGTCTATTTGAGCACTAGGACGACCAGGGGCTAGCCGGATACCTGCAGAAGTGGTCTATTTGAGCACTAGGCGGACCAGGGGCTGGTTGACCTGCTACCCACAGGGCTCCTATGGCGCCTACAACGAATCCAGCTTGGACAGGAAACGGCAACAGTCTCTTAAGGACTATTGGAACGTGCTGATCAGCGGCCACAGAATAGTCCCACTTGACCTCCCGGGTACCAAGGCAGTCAGATTCTATTCCCGAATCTTGCGCCAGAATTAGGAGGTCACGTCAGTTCCTGCCTGGTCCATTGGAGACTTACGGGACACCGGCGGCGGAGTTGCACGGTATGGTTTGATCCAGGGTCATGTTCCGGAACAGGACCTACTAGCCATCTGACAGAAGCTGCTGGGGGCCCTAGACGAGGTTAATGGGGAACGGGGAGGCTGGGGAAGGCAATCCAGGGATAGTCGCGAGTGGCTGTCTTAGTGCTCAGTAAGCCACTGGCCGGTACGAGTACGAAACAGGCCATGGGCCAGGTAGACACGTATAGAAGGCGTCTATTTGAGCGCTAAGCCTGCCAGGGACCTGGACGGACACCTATGGAAGTGGTCGATTTGAACGCTAAGAAGACCATGGCCCAGGTGGACATGCAAGGAAGTGGTCGATTTGAGCACTAAGAAGACCATGGCCCGGGTGGACATGTAAGGAAGTGGTCGATTTGAACGCTAAGCGGACCAGGGGCCTGGCAGACGCCTATAGAGGGCGTCTGTCTGAGCACTAAGAAGACCAGGGTCAAG
>Ga0315291_10001142_pt1 | contig 35502 bp, 28 predicted proteins | sample YL17G12_20_MG_FD_203070 | JGI IMG/M metagenome (GOLD analysis project Ga0315291, IMG submission 203070) | Sediment microbial communities from Yellowstone Lake, YNP, Wyoming, USA - YL17G12_20 | ecosystem: Environmental > Aquatic > Freshwater > Lake > Sediment | place: USA: Wyoming | collected...
ATGACCTGGAATAAACGTAGTTCATAACATAAAAAAAGGCAGCGACCCCGTCGTCCCTGCCTCCTGCCCTCCCCGGCCTGCACCGCGCCTTATCTTATCGCCCGCTATCGTCCGCCGCCGCGCCAGTCTCCCTGGTAGCCGATGCCCATTTCCTGGAAGTAGCGAATGATCTCCGCGTCCTCGCCTTTTTCCGCGACCGCGACCAGTTCTTCGAGTCTCTTCTCCAGATCGCCGTTCACGTACTCCACCGGCAGCTCGATGAAGATCTTCTCAAACTGCGTGACCTTGTTCCGTTCCTTGTCTATCATGATCTCTTCGTAGAGCTTCTCTCCCGGCCGCAATCCCGTATACGTAATCTCGATATCGTCATCCTTGAACCCAGAGAGCCGGATGAGGTCCCTGGCCAGGTCGCTGATCTTCACCATCTTCCCCATGTCGAGGACGAAGATCTCGCCTTTGGTCCCGATCGAGCCAGCCTGGATGATTAGCGAGACGGCTTCCGCGATCGACATAAAGAACCGTTCGACGTCCGGGTGGGTCACCGTCACCGGCCCCCCCTGGGCGATCTGCTTCTGAAATAGCGGCACGACACTGCCCCGGCTTCCCAGGACGTTCCCGAACCTCACGCACGCAAACTTAGTCCCGCTCTTAGACGCGATGTCCTGGATGATGATCTCGCCCACCTTCTTGGTGGCCCCCATGACGCTCGTCGGGTTCACGGCCTTGTCCGAGGAAATGAAGATGAAGCTTTCCACCCCATACCGGTCGGCCAGCTTCGCCACGTTCAGCGTTCCCTGCACATTGTTGAGTATCGCCTCGCTGACGTTGAATTCCATGAGCGGGACGTGTTTATGGGCCGCCGCGTGAAAGATAACCTCCGGCCTGAATTCGGTAAAGATCGTCTCCAATCGCTTTTCGTTCTTGATATTGGAGATGATGGGAGTCACCCGCAACCCCTTCGCGCAGCCCTGGAGTTCGTTGTCGATCTCGAAGATGCTGTTCTCGTCCTTATCTATGAGGATGAGCTCTTTCGGCCAGTACGTGCACAACTGCCGGCACAGCTCGCTCCCGATGGACCCCCCGGCCCCCGTCACAAGGATGCGTTTCCCCCGATAGTGTATTTCGACGTCAGGATGATGCGTCTCGATATCGACAACGTTCCTGCCCAGCAGGTCATCAATATTAACCTCGCGAATCTTGGTGATCTTGACCCTATCGTCAAGCATCTCGAACAGCCCGGGGACAATCTTGACCTTGACGCCCGCGCTCTCGCACAACTCGACGATCCGGCGGATCTCCCGCGAAGACGCGTTGGCAATGGTGATGATGGCCTCGTCGATCTTCAATTGCTTGGCAATCTCAGGGATCTGAGCCGTACTTGCGAAGATGCGCACGCCCTGGATAACGGCGTTGAACTTTTTCGGATCGTCGTCCACGAACCCCTCGACTTCCATTCCCAGATCCGTTCTCTGGCTCAATTCCTTAGCCACCATATTCCCGGCGTCGCCCGCCCCGATGAGCAGGACCCTTTTGACCGTGCCGTTCCTCCGGCGGGTCAAATCCTCTCGCTTCTTCGTTTCCAAGGAAACTCTGCGCACCATTCTAATTCCCGCTGTTCCCAGAATGACCAACAGGAATTCAAGGGTGATAACGCTTATGGGAATATGAAGTATTGCCAGAGAACCAGGCATGAGGTAGCGAGCCAGAATTAATAGAACTGTCACCGGAAGAATCCCCTTGAGGATCCGCACGACGTCCTGGATGGCGATATAGCGCCAAACGATCTTGTAAACGGAAAACGCCTGAAAAGAGATGGACCGGGCGATGATGATATATGGTAAAAGGGCAACGATTTGTTTTATGAAATTATCTGGGATAGCGCCCTCAAAGCGAATAAAATATGCCACGATCAAAGAGAACGCGAAAACGAACAGGTCAATAAGCCCCTGGCTTAGCTTACGGAAAACGAGATTAATAATGGAATTCATCTTCCTGTTTCCAGCACTAAAGCCCCCGCCCTTGGGGACCATCGAAAATCGAATGCACGACTACCCTGCTTTGCAGCTGCTTTTTATGATTCCCACGACGCGCTCGAGATCATTGTAAGTCATTTGGCTTCCGGAAGGCAAGCATAGACCGCGTTTGAAAAGATCCTCGCAAACGGACCCTCCGCGCGCCCGGCAGCCTCGGAAAACAGGCTGAAGATGCATCGGTTTCCAGATCGGACGCGACTCGATATTTTCCGCTTCAAGGGCCAACCGCACGACCTCCCTGTCCATTCCGAATCGTTCAGGAGAAATCAGAATGACTGTCAGCCAATAATTGGGGCTTCCATATGAAGCGATGGGCATAAATTCGATACCAGGAAGCTCGGACAGAGCGACTTTATAATATTCACAGTTACGGCGCCTCGTCGCAACTCTCTCATCCAATACCTTAAGCTGTCCCCTTCCAATCGCGGCAAGGATATTGCTCATCCGATAATTGTAACCGATATGGGAATGCTCATAATGAGGCGCCGGATCCCGTGCCTGCGTGGCTAAGAAGCGGGCTTTGCGGATCATCTCCCCATCGGAGGATATAAGCATACCTCCGCCGGAGGTCGTTATAATCTTGTTTCCATTGAACGAAAAAACTGCCATCTTGCCGAAGGCTCCGGCTTTTTTCCCATTGCATGTGGCCCCCAACGCTTCGGCCGAATCCTCAATGAGCGGCACTTCATATTTACGGCAGATTTCCTCAATCCGCCTGTAATCGGCGCACTGGCCATAGAGGTCGACGACGATTACGGCGCCTGGGTTGCGGCCAATGGCCGCGCATGCCGCGAGCTCTTCCTCGAGAAGCTCCGGATCCATGTTCCAGGTCTTCCGGTCGCAATCGATGAATGCGGGTCGCGCACCGACATAAGTGATCGCGTTCGCCGAAGCACTGAAAGTCAGCGTCGAACACAGGACCTCGACTTCAGCTTTAATGTCGAGGAGCAGCATAGCCAAATGGAGGGCCGCCGTCCCTGACGAAAGCGCGGTCGCGTGCGGTACGCACACATATTCGCACATTTCCTTCTCGAAGGCATCGACCATCGGTCCCAAGGGAGCGATCCAGTTACTGGCAAAGGCCTCTTGCACCAACTTCAGCTCCACTCCACCCATATGCGGGGGTGATAGATAGATCCGTTCTTTTTTTAAACTCACTTATGCTCTCCTAGCTAGTGTACAGTTAAGTTCGCAATTTTACATAGGAGGTAGGCCATCGTAAACTCTCTTCGAACGACAATCCGAATGAGGGAGGTTTTTACTACGATGGCCCACACGGAATACTCGGCATGATTGGGGAAAGATACCCAATAGAATGAAGCGCATCTAATATTTCTCTTTTGGCATAATAAGGCACTGCCAAATACTCCCACGCCATACGAAAAAATCGTAATTTGCCTGGGACAAAACAACGCACGATTTTAAGCCCTGGCGAGGCGAACGGAAATTGATCGGCCCCATCGGCGTTCAGGAACACATAAAATTCATGCTCAGGACAAACGGCAAGCAATGCCTTGATTAAATTCAATAAATATGTTTGGGTTCCGCCCATGGCATTAGGGATCCAGTATAAGGCATTAAGGCCAATTCGTATTACCGTTTCGGTCAGCCGATTAGGCCCTGGTCATTTTGCTGAGAATTACTTATACTTATAACTTATGGGAACTTATAGGAAAATCAATTTTTCCCATGTTGGCGTTTTGAGGATAATTATCTGAAATGTCAATAGTCGGAATATGTCGCCCCGAGTAGCCGAAGCTTCCGGTGACGACGTGAAGCTCCTGCTCACCCATAGGCCCCCTCTGTGGATACTCTCAGGAATCAGCGGTTGACTGTCCCGAATGAATTGTCCCGCTACTTGTACAGTGTCACGAAGTAGTCCATTCCCGCGCCGGGCATCTTGACGATGTTGGCGCGCGAGAAGCCGGCATCCTTCGCCAGCCGCTCCAACTGTGCCGGCTCGTAGAAGTACACGGGACAGCACTTCAGTCGGTAGCGGGCCTTTCGCAGCGGAGTGCGGAACCAATGCTTGCTGGGGAAACTCAGAACGCCGCAGACGCGGACTTGCTTGGCCACAGCGGTCAGGAACACCAGGGGGTCCTCAACGTAATCCATCACTCCCATGGTGATCGAGTAGTCGAAGATCTCTGCCGGGACATCCTGGGGAAACACACCGAGGACAAACTGACATTTGTCGGCCAACCCGCCGGCTTTCACGCGCCGCCTGGCCAGCTCCAGCATGCCCTCAGCCATGTCCAGCCCCACCACTCTGGCGGCCCCTCGGCGGGCAGCCTCGGCCATGTACGGCCCGGAGCCGCAGCCGATGTCCAGCACCCTCTTCCCTTCCAGCGGGGTCAGCGTCTCGAAGGTGGCGTAGTACCGATTGAACACGTCGGAGCGAAACTTCCGATCCACCCACTGCATGAAGGTGCTGCGCTTGTAGTCGTAGAAGGTGTCGAACGTGACGGCCGCCTTGTCGAAATACGTGCCGACTTTCTTGTCATGCGAAGTCTGTTCCATAATGCCCTTTCAGGATCTCGATGGCCGGGACGAACCGGAACGCCTTGAGGATCTTCGGAAGCCGAGTCCGACCCTTCCCGCAGTTGTAGTAATGCCTGAACCGCCTGTAGCCGGACATCGGCTTGACCTTCGGTATGACCGGTCCCACTTCGTATGGATGAATATAGAACATGCCGGGATGGCCTTGCTGGTTGAGCTTGGCCAGGAAGGCCTTGGTCAGCCACAGCGGATACAACCGGAAGTAGCCTCCCCCGCCAAAGGGTAGTCGCTTGCCCAGGACCGTCGTCGTCGAGAGTGGAAATTCCACCAATCCATTGGGTAGCGTATGCACCGAGGGATTCGCATCCTTGATGCCGTAGACATCGTGCAGCCCGAAGGGGTAAATGCTCGAATCGTAGAAGAAGGCCAGTTCCTTCAGCAAGTCCAGAGCCCACAGTGACGCCCTGGTGATCGAGAAGTCCGGGGCGCGGAACCCGTAAACCCGCTGGCCCGAAACGTCCTCTAGGTCGCCCTTGGCGGCGGAGAGCTTCTCGCGGAACTCGCGCGGCTCGATCTCGAAGACCCGAAGATGGGCGTAATTATGGCAGCCGATCTCGTGGCCCGCCTCAGCCGTGCGTCGCACGATGCCGGGGATGTCCCTGGCAATTCGGCCTAGGAAAAAAAAAGTTGCCTTCGTGTCGGCCTCGGCCAGAGCTTCGAGCACCACGTCCGTATTACGTTCGATCTCGCGGTCCTCCGCGGATCGGTCCGCGTATCGGTCGGCGATGGGGAAACTCTGTCGGTTGGACTCGACGAAGCCTTCGACGTCGATGGTCAAGGCGCTCAGGACAGTCGCCTGGGACTTATAGGAACCTATAGGAAAATCAATTTTTCCCATGTTCGCATTTTAGGATAATTATCTGAAATGTCAATCGCCGTTCAGGTAGAAATTTAGATGAGGCAATATATTGTTGGCAGTGATTTTTTTGTGGGAAATTATTGAAAGAAAGAATTCTTATCAAAAGCGGGTGCACTTTTTGAAATATGACTAAAAAATGGCGGCAAAACTAGTAATTGGCTTAAAAAATGACCGCTCTGCCACCGTCAACATTCGGTCTTAGGGGAGCGATCCAGTTTGAGCGAAAAGCCTCAGTTACGAAAAGCCCTTCCTTCCCTGACATATGGGGAGGCGAGAGAAATATTCTCGGCATCATAGCGAGTTTCCTGTTTCCAATGGTTGCGTCGAGTTCATCAAAACCGTATCAATTCCCTACAGAAGCCGCTCGCCGCAACTCTTTCTCAATTTCGGCAATTACGACATCTTTACTATATTGATTACTGGCTGCTTGTCGGCCTTGTTTTCCCATATTTCGGCGTTCATCCGCCGACATCGAAAACAACTGACGTACGGAAGCGGCCAAGGCCCGGCCATTTCCCGGAGGGCAGGTTATTCCTGCCCCAACCTTCGTTATCAGGTCGGATATATCGCCATTTCCTGCCGCCAGAATCGGCTTACCGGTTGCCATATATGCCAAAGTTTTTGACGGAATCGTGATACGGAATAGAGGATCGTCTTTAAGATGGATGAGAAGCACATCGGCCAGAGCATATAGGTCTTGCATGGCGTGATATGGATACCGACCCAAAAAGCGAATGTTATCTATTTTCCTCTCTTCGACGAACTGCCGCAAGCGAGGCAGCGCAATCCCATCGCCAATAAATACAAATTGGACCTCTGGTAGATCTGACAGAAGAATTGCGGATTCAAGGACGGTCTCCAATCCCTGACCTTCACCCATATTACCGGCATAAATAATATTAAATCGTTTGTCTAAACCTAATTTTTCGGCCAGTTTTGGATCAGGATCTTGGGGGTAATAGATATTCGGATCAATCCAATTAGAAATAACTCGAATCTTCCTTGAAGATACTCCTTTTTCAATTAAGTTTCGCCGGAACCCTGGAGAAATAACGAGTATTATTTGGGCCTTTTTATAGATCCACTGAGCAAATCGGCTGACCAAACGCAAAAGTCCCGGGTTTTGAAGCATACCTGTTGCCCTGAGGGTTTCGGGCCACATATCTTGGATTTGATAAACAAACGGTACATGCCAAAATCGGCTTAACACATAGGCTGGAAGGCCGATCGTAAGCGGTGGATGATAGACAAAAACCACATGGGGCCGTTTTATGAGCCACGGACCCAATATTGCGCTGGACAGCGCAAATGAGAGGTAGTTGAACACGCGGAGTAACCCTGATCGGCTGTGTTCCGGGTAAAGCGGAACCCGTACTACAGGCACACCAGCCAACATTTCGCGCTGACAAAAGCGCACGCGATATCCTGGGTATAAGGTGCCCGCAGGGTAGTTGGGGAATCCTGTGAGCACCGTAACAGCGTGACCGAAGGCATGAAGCTTTTGTGCTAATTGTTGCAGCATGAGTCCAGGCTCGGGGGAATAGAACTGAGTTAGGATTAAAACCTTCATTCTAGAAAATCGTCCGTTCTCAGGTCAGCTGTTTTTGCCAAACAACCCGATTCACATAACCGGTATAGCTGAGTAGGATGCGTACTATTTTCTCGGAGACATTTGGTACATTGTAGTCGCTGATAATACTTAGCAAACGATCCTCGCCGCGCGGCTGACTCTCCAGGATAGCCAGACCTTCACGGATACGCTCCCAAACCAGACCAACCATCATCACAGCTCCCTCTTCCATTCCTTCCGGCCTTTCATGAGCCTCTCTGATATTCAATGCGGGAAAATTCAGGATTGAAGATTCTTCCGTGATCGTGCCGCTGTCTGAAAGTACCGCCCGGGCGTTCAACTCGAGTTTGACCCAGTCCGTAAGACAAAAGGGCTTATGCAGTTCGACACACTTGTCGAGTTTAATCTTTTGTTTTTCGAGACGCAACCTAGTCCGCGGATGCGTGGTCACGATGATCCGGCGGGAGAATTCACCGGCCAGCCGATTCAGAATTTCGATAAAACCGCGAAATTGGGGCTCCGAATCGATATTTTCCTCTCGATGACCGCTGACGACAAAATACTCCAGGGGAGCTAGATTTAGTTTATCAAGAATTCCCGATTCAGCGATTTTATAACGATAGAAGGTCAGGACCTCAAGCATGGGGCTTCCGGTCACGATGATGCGATCAGCCGGGAGCCCTTCAATAAGAAGATGCTGCCGCGAGATTCGACTATAAGGAAGATTGACATCGCTGATATGGTCAATCAAACGGCGATTGATTTCTTCCGGCACTCGTTCGTCAAAACAACGGTTTCCCGCCTCCATGTGAAAAACGGGGACCCTGTGCCGCTTGGCCGCATACGCCGCAAGGCAGCTGTTCGTATCACCCAAAACAAGCAATGCGTCGGGCCGCTCTTTCGCCAACACCTGATCCATGCGGATAATGACCTGGCCTACAGTCTCGCAAGCTGTCTTGCCAGCCGCCTCTAAAAAGTGATCCGGCTTTCGCAGCTCCAAGTCCTCGAAAAAGATCATGTTGAGCTCGTAGTCGTAATTCTGGCCGGTATGCACGACGATCTGAGTCATGTGCTTATCGAGGGCTGCCATAACCCGGGACAACCTTATAATCTCCGGCCTTGTGCCGACTACCGTCATAACTTTCATGCTTGTTTGTCCTTTTCCACGTTAAGCGAGTACGTGTCCGGGCGAATGGGATCGAATGGTTCATAAGCCCAGAACAAGACGATCATATCCGTATTCCCTCTGTTCTCGATGCTGTGAGTGTATCCGGGAGGAATATCGACAACCCTGAATTCTCTTCCCGAAACCCGATAGTCGATAACATCATCGCCCTGGATCGAACGAAATCTAATGATGGCCTCTCCCTCGAGCACAGCAAACTTTTCGACTTTCAGATCATGGTAATGATGGCCTCTGGTAATGCCCGGCCTGGTTCGAGAGACAAAGATTTGGCCGAAATGAACCGATTTGAGGAACTCAGCCAATTCTCCTCGGGCATCCGCTTGAATCGGAAGCCTATAAGCAAATTCGCTTTCCGGCAAATATGATATGTAAGTGGAATAAAGTCGCCGAATGAAAGGATCCGAAAAGTCGGGAATCATCAGGTTTATTCGGCCCGCCTTGAAGCAGGTTAAGAGCTCCGCCAAGCGGCTAATGGTCACGCGAAAAACGGGCTGAACTTCGCCAAATTGATTGTTATTCTCCTGTTTGGTTTCCATAATGTCAATAAACGCTTTTACGACATCATCGATGTGAACGAGATCAATTTCCCTGGCCGGATCCTTGATGGCAATAGGAATGCCGCGCGCTATATTGTTGCAAAACGTCGCCACCACCGAGTTGTAGTTCGGCCGGCACCATTTTCCGAACACCCCGGGCAGGCGGAAGACCGCTACCTTTGCCTCGGTCGACCGGCCGAAATCCGCGAGAATCTCCTCAGCCTTCCTTTTAGACAAGCCGTAGGGATTATCCAGGTCAGCCTGGGCAGAGGATGCAAAAGCCAGAGTCGGATTCCGCCCTAACCGACTTAATATGTTGCAGAGATAAACCGTGAACTCCACGTTTCCGCTGATAAACTCATCAGGATTCCGGGGGCGGTTCACGCCTGCCAGATGATAAATCACGTCGGCCGAAGCGAGCGCTGTTTCCAAAGATTCGTGGGGTGAATCAAGATCATATTCATAAATATCATGATCGGAATTTCGACGGAGCGCAGCTATAAGGTTACGGCCAAGAAATCCTCTTGCGCCTGTTACTAGAATTTTCATTTTCGTTTGTCGTCTAATTTGCCATCCGTCCTGTTTTCAACGCTTCCTGAACAATTTCCAAATGGAGAAGCATCTCCACAAGCTCTTCGACGTTAAGTCTGCGCGTTATGTGTGAATTATACTCCTGTTGGAGGGAGATTTTTCGTTTCCCTTCAGTAAAGTAACAAGAATAATTTAGGTCTCGGCAATCCGCGGGTATTCGATAATAATTCCCAAGATCTTCAGCTTTAGCCATTTCCTCACGATTTAGAAGCGTTTCGAATAATTTTTCCCCGTGTCGGGTTCCAATGATCCGGATCTCGTTATTAGCTTTATAGATCTTAAGAAGAGCTTTTACCAGCGTTTCGATCGTCGCGGCCGGCGCCTTCTGGACAAAAATATCACCCGGTTTGCCATGTTGAAAAGCGTAGAGGACCAGGTCAACAGCTCCATCGATCGACATCATGAAACGGGTCATATCGGGGTCGGTAAGGGTGAGAGGACTGTTTTCGATAATCTGGCTTATAAACAAAGGGATCACAGAACCCCTTGATCCCATGACATTACCATATCGCGTGCCGCAGAAAACCGTGCTTGAATCACCATAGGCACGGGCTTTGGCGGCCATCATCTTTTCCATGAGAGCTTTTGACATCCCCATGGCGTTAATGGGGTAAACCGCCTTGTCCGTGCTTAGAACTATGACGTTCTTGACGCCGCACTCAAGCGCTGCGTTCATAACGTTTTCGGCACCCAGCGTGTTTGTGCGAACGGCTTCGAGGGGGAAAAATTCGCAGGAAGGAACCTGTTTCAGCGCTGCCGCATGGAAAACCAGATCTACGCCGTTCATGGCCGGCACGATGCTGTCGTAGTCGCGCACATTACCGAGGTAAAACTTGACCTTGGAGTTTCGGAGCGCGGTCCGCATCTCATCCTGTTTCTTCTCGTCCCGCGAGAAGATACGGATTTCCCTAACGTCTGTGTTCAGGAAGCGGCGCAGGACGGCGTTGCCGAAGGTCCCGGTGCCGCCGGTGATGAGGATGGTTTTACTTTTGAACATTATGCATCTCCCGCAATTATTCGAGCTTGTCCCAAAGTTGCGTGATTGACATTGACGAAGGCAAAACAAAAGAGATTCCACCTACCTGTCCGTTCACCTCTACATCTGGAGGTGTAGCCCAATGGACAACGTCGAAATCAAGATTCCCATCACTCATAAGGTAGGGTCAGCTGAAAAAGTCATATTCGCTTTCCGCGACCGATAGCTCTTTCCTGCCAGGGCACGAGCTCCGCGATCCGAAGCCAACGGTTGCGCTCGTCGAGCTTGCCGCCGTATGGAAAAAGCTCGGGAAAAAGAGGCCGGGTGTTACGGTCTTTAGGACGATACACGGGCTTAAACTCCTTCGCAAAGTGCACCGCTTTTGGGAGGTGGAATCGAAAATCCGTGCACTTGAGGCATTGAACTTGCCCGTCATATAGCATTAATCTATAATGAAGTCAAGTACTTACGTAAAGTCATCGTGTTTTTCAGCAAACCCTAATTATAAACAAGTGTCGGATAAAGACGAAGCATGTAAAAACGGAGGAAATCAGACTTTCCCCAGGAGATCAAGCAGGCGTATGCTTAAAAAGAATGCGGGCCGTGGAAATCCAGGCTAGTGGCGGGATTGAAGTTATCGCCGGGGCCATAGTGGTTAACCGGCAGCAAATAGATGGCGTTCCAGCCATGCTGCTGGCGATAGGCTTGCGCCTGCACCAACAGCATCTTCTTGGCCAGTCCGTACGGCGCGTTGGTCTCTTCCGGGTAGCCGTTCCACAGGTCGTCTTCCTTGAACGGCACCGGCGTGAACTTGGGATAAGCGCAGATGGTGCCAATGGCCACAAACTTCGATACCCCCACCTGCCAACTGGCATGCATAAGTTGCACCCACATCATCAGATTCTGATAAAAAAACTCGGCAGGGCGCTCCCTGTTGGCGCCGATGCCGCCAACAATGGCTGCCAGGTGAATCACGAGGTCTGGCCGGAACTTAAAGTGCTTTTTGATCATCGCTGGATCTTCAAGATCCCCGTGCTCGATCCCCGTAGCCAGAATTTCCCGGCAGCCGCGCTCATGCAGTTTGCGCAAAATCGCATTCCTCAGGAAACCCCTGCCGCCTGTAACCCATACCCGCAGGTTCTCCCAATAGCTCATGACTTTCCTCCTTTTCCATTTGGCCGAATCTCATCTCGCGCATACAAACTGCATTCATGTTCTTCGATCTGTTCCGGAGTGAATCTCATCTTGATCACCCTGGCTGGATTTCCGCCCAGGATCGCATAGCGCGGCACATCTTTGACCACCACGCTTCCGGCAGCCACGATCGCCCCCCGCCCGATTTGTGCCGGAGACAGGATAATGGCCCCGTGTCCAATCCAGACGTCATCTTCAACGAGTATTTTAAAATTGTCTCCCCGTCCCGAATCCCACATGGCCTTGCCCACCACATCATATCGGTGATCGTCACTATTAAGAAAGGCAACATTGCAGGCAATCATGACTTGATTACCGATCTCCGTGTCGGCGAGAAAGATGCAACCATGACCAATGCCCACATAGTCGCCAAGAACAATATGCCGGTGCGGAGACCAGAATCTGGTGCTGGCTTGACAATGGACATTGCGGCCGATGCGGATCCATGGATAGCGAATACGGAAAAGCAAGACGTTTCGAAGGAAATTGAGGATTGTTTTCATTTTATTTAGAGAGGTATGTCACGGAACGGTCGCGGCTGTGCAATGTGCCGATCCCCTGCAGACGTGCATCGCTCGCTGCAAAACTTATCCCACTCTGAATCATCAGCCAGTTTCCCGTCCAAGGCTCGCTCGATCAACGCCGTTTGCATGGCCGAATTGTAAAAGCGCTCAATGATCTCGTAGCAGTGCTGCCGCATCTGGGTGCGATCCGGCGCATTCCTAAACCACGCGCAAAGCACCCGTGCCAAGTCCCGGCTGTTGTTGTGAGCAAAATAAGCACCATTGAAGCCAGGAATGATCGATTCCCATTCAGGCTTTTGATGTGTGGGATCGTCATGACTCAAGACGGGGGTGCCGTAAGCCAAACTGTGCATGGCAGACAGCCCGATCGGTCCAGGCATGACCAGCATGTCTGAGGCCATGAAGAGCCGAGCCAGAGCCTTCTCATTGTAGCAGGCTCCATAGAAATGCACGGCTAATGCCTGGTGTCGCGCTTGGCTTTTCAGGGCCGCGCTTTCCGGCCCGTCGCCCACCAATAACAGGTTTATTGGATGCCCTTCCTCTTTCAAAAAATGCATCGCCTCAAGTAAAAGGTCCAGACGCCGCACGGTGATGAGGCGTCCTGTGCAGATCAGCATTGGGTTTTTGGCGCCTGAACCAAAGAGCGAGGCACGCACTTGGGTTAATTCCTCTTCGCGTACAGACTGGCGCATCGCAACTTGAGTGGAGTAGTCCAAGCTGTTGTAAATGACATGCAGGTTTTCCGGGCGAAGTCCCATTTCGACTCCAATGCGTTTGGCGTAGTGCCCGTAAAGCAACATTCCGTGCGCCAGTCTATAGAAAGTCATACGGCAGACCTTCTTGATACCGTGATCCCGAGCGGTCCAACCGTGACTCCAAAACAGCACACGCTTGCCCGTCAACCGCGCCAGAGCCGCGGCTATCCACGTGGTAATGAATTGGGCATCGCCGAGGAAAACGATAGTCTTTACATCTTTTCGCAACGCCACGCCAACGATGTTGCTTTGGAAAAGCACCTTGCCTCCGGGCATCCAATTGTGGGTCCTCAGAAAAGAAGCTTCTTTGGGAACATCCCAAGTTTCAATGCCGCTGCCTGTGCTGCTCTGAGTAGCGCCTACAAATAAAAATTCATATTTCTTGCTACGAATCAGCTCCCGGTTAACTCCCGTGCGGTAGTGGGGAAAGAAGTGGTAGATGATTGGAACAATAGGCTTTTCAGGCATATGTCTCTCCATAGGTTCAACACTCAGTCTTCGCTCACGTAAACATGGCTTTCAGCGACAGATGCTGGGGCTTAATCACTCGGCTATCCAGGCAAGACGCATCGGGGCGCGATGCAGAGTCTTCCTAAGGCTGCGCCGACAAACAGGACGTTCATTTGGCGTCCGACTGAAGGGGGCTGTCGCCGCCCGACCAACGGCTCTGGGCAGGATCGGCGGGCACGGACAGGACGCGCAGGTAGATGCTACGCAGCTTCTCCACCAACGCGCGCTCGCCGAAACGCTCCAGGCAGTTCTTGCGGATAGCGTGCGCGTCGTACCGGTGTACGTTGGCCGCGAGTTCCGTCATCGCCGCCGCGAGGGCGGCCGGGTCATCCGGAGGCACCAAAACTCCGTTGTCGGCGTGAACGATGCCATCCGGGCCGCTTCCCTTCGTGGCGATCAGCGGCTTCCCGCAGGCAGCGGCCTCAATCAGGACGACGCCAAAAGTCTCATAGTGGCTGGGCAGTACAAATACGTCACAATCGCAGATCTCCCGGAATACCTCTTCACGGCAAAGCCTGCCAAGGAGGTGCACGGACGACTCCAGTCGAAGGGTGGCCACCAAACGTCTCAGGTTCTCCCTCTCGGGACCATCCCCGCCAATCCTCAACTCAAAACCCGCCTGACGTCCCGGTCCGATGGCGAATGCCTGTAATAGCCCGGCGATGTTCTTGATTTTATAGAGGTTGGCGATGCAGAGGAAGCGAAAGATACACCCTGGCAAACGTTGCCTTTCAGGAGGAGCCTGTTGCTCGAAGAGCCTGTCGAGGACATTTGGGACATACTCCCAACGCAGGGTTGGATCGCCCACGATAGCCTCCAGAAGGGAACACAGGTTGGACGACACTGCCAGACGTGCCGCCGCCTGCCGTGCGGCGCAACGCACGTGGGCCAGTTCCCAGCGGGCCAGAGCCCTCTGGGTGTAGAGCGAGCAATGTTCGGTGATCACTAAAGGACTACCGTATCGCGCCAAACGGCGCGCGGCGAACGATCCGGCATAAAGGCAGTTGTGGGCGTGGATAATGTCGGGGCACCCTTGCTCAGCGATGTAGTGCTGCACCAGCCGGACGGCACTGCGGTCGAACTGTCGCTGGTAGAGGCGCATGAGCCTTCCCGTTGTCCAGTTCACGCCTTGATAACGGAACACAGGGATGCCGTGATCGTCCTCGCGCTCGACCTGTGAGCGCCCCCACAGAGCAGGCATGGCCAGCGTCCTCAGAGATTGCGGTGCGGGTGCCACTACGCCTACACGAAAGCCGGCGCGTGCCAGCGCATGAGCTTGGTGTTGCTGAAACACGGAGCCGTGGGGAGCGTCGGGGCAGACGAAACGGTTGCTGGGAATCACGAGGACATGAATTGGTGTTTGTGCCATATACGGGAAACTCATTTAGAGCGGCGCGATGCGGGGGTCCAACTCTGCGGTACCGTCCATGCGAGCAGGATACAGAATAATGCCGACAGATTTCGTCCGAACCGCGGGGCTAGAGCAACTATGCCTACCTTAATCCCTGCTCTATGGAGAGCAAGTGCTTGATGATATTGGAAGATACCAGCAAATGGATCATCGACAGGCAGCAGTCTTTCACTTGGGATGATTAAGATGTGCATTTTATTGATCCTGCTTGAAATTGTTTATTGTTTAAGCGCATTACGTTCGAATCATATTCTATAAATGCAACTATAAATGCTAACCATAACCAATAAACGCCTTCTCCCATAATACTACTCGGACCTAAGCATAGAATGGGAAAGGCGATACAGGATGCCAGAAGACCGCAGTTCCAGTAGACGTTTTTTCCCCTTCGAACACCTTTCAAAAGTCGCAAGCAAACCATAACGATCAACACACAATGCCCAAGAAAGAACCAAAAGCCAAGTTCCGCGAGAATCCCCAGTAAATAGTGATGGTAAGAACCTCCATTAATAATAACGGTAGATGCGCCAAGACCTTTCCCGAAGCCAAATGAATCCACCGTTCCACTAACCACGGCGTTAGTGTAATAGTACATTCTTATACTATTATCTACGACTTCCCACTTTTTTTCCATTGCGGAGACAATTCTTTTTCCCCAAAGACCTCCTGCGTTGGAATTGAAATAAACTGTACCGAAACCCATTATCATTAACATAAATATGAGCGCGAAACGTTTGCTCCTAGGTCGAATTACGAAGCAGAACACAATAATGGTTAGTCCTATTAAAAGCCCCAAAATTGCGGCACGTGAATAAGATATAAATACTAGAGGAATGGCTAATATTGTCGCTCCAAGAGCAAAGGCTCGAGATAACCCTCTCGTTTCAAAGGCCCAACCCAAGAGGACAGGCGCCGAAAGCGCATTTACAAAAGAAAAATTATTCCAATTTGGCCAGAACACTCGGGGACAGAGCCATCCGATAGAGTTTCTTATTCGATCGATGCTTGCCAATTTGCTTTCATCAAACACAAAAAGGTACCGCGCGCTTAATGTTTCATAAAAGCCCAATAAACTGGTAACCAGGATTGCAATGGACCAAATCAGCATAATTTTCGCTAACACCCCGCGATCTTTGGCCAGTCTCGTCATTAATAGAAAGAACATAACACCTGTAAATAGAAGACCTACCGATCTAAATCCCAATTGTGGGTCGGGCGACCAAAGGAGTGAGATGAAGCCATAAATTAACATGAGAATGAGTAGACTGGAGGAAAAGCGCAAGATGACTCTGCCTTTTCGAACCGACTGTAACAAAAGAAACGGGAAAGCCGCCAGTGAAATAACTCTTAGCGGAAAAAACTCAATCCCGAAAGCATGGATGCTCAGCACTGAACCAATGAAGCAGGAAAATACGCCGGCCCATAATAAATATTTTGTTCCGGGACGGACTTGACTTGACACTTTGAGGACGGCGTCCTTGCGATAGCGGCTTATGAGGAGATCAATGGGATATGATCAACCCTTGCGCGTAAACAACATTTGACAATGTCTTTACTTCTTCGGATTCCTTATGTCTTCCTCCTTACTCATTCTAAGGCGTGCTACCTTAAATCGCAACCAAGATCAGTCTGAATTTCCGGCACCATTTTAGGATGAGTTAATTCTAGGATAATTAATACAAGCAATCCCCCATAGTACAAAAGCTGCTTGGCGGGGATAGAAATTGTCGTTTGTTGAGTAACTTATAGGGAAAACCCGTATTTTGGGCCATGGACCGTATGCCTCTTTAAGGCGAAGCCAAAGATCAAGGGCTAATGAATCGTCCATTGATCTAAACTCTCCCAAAAAGGCTAGGCATCCTCCAAGACCCCAAAGCCCCATGGGGCGTGTATAGTGCAACTTGGTATATACAAAGTCTTGAGGATAGTCATAAGCAATATTGTTTACGAAAAACGATTGTAAACTATTAATAGCCTGCTTTCGTGTATATGGAAATATCCATTCAGAGATTTTCAAATCTCGGATCCGTTCCAGGCCCCAGAGAATAAAAACATGATGAACAGCGTCGTTGGGCTCATCGTGGTTCATGCGATTGGGAACAGATATATACTGCCAATAGGGCCGCTTTTCTCGTAAGTGCATGGTTTTAAATATGGTCTTCGTTAATATTGATACTTTATTTAAAACTTTTTGATTAAATATTTTATTTGAACCGATCCAGCTATATTGAAGCGCTCTTGCGGCAACGCTAAGCATAAGTCCATTTACGTTTAAGACAAAATAATCGTCGGCGAAAGAGGGGCTATAGGAAAACCAGCCATCTTCTTCATGACGACGCCATAATTCCTCTGACCATCGCCTCCATGTGTCCATAATCAAAACTTCAGTGCGTACTCGTTCCGAATGATCGAAGAGAGTGTCTCCAAGTTCAAGGGCATCAAACATTGCCTCCAAGACTTCGGCAGTAGTTACTGTATATGGAAGATCCATAGGATTGATAATACCAGGGGTCAAGGAAGGGCAAGCAAATGGGAGCCCCCAGCCGGGTTTACCGTCATCATCAAGGTCAGAGTGATCCATCAACCATTGCCAAGCGTTCCTAATTCGTAATGCTGATTCCGGGTCCTTCCTAGCAACCCATCGCCGAGCTTCTGAAGAAAGCACTAACGCATATGTTGCAGAAAAGTCCCTAAGGGTTGGATCATAAGAATCTGGTCCATAGCCTTGTGTATTCAAAGGGAAGAGATCAAGTAATTGTATGTAATACTTTTCAGGAATGGTGAGAGTATGAGGTGCTGGATGGAATGCTTTTGAAGCACTTGTGCAAGAAACGTTAAAAAGGAGTATTATCAAGCATCCAAATATTGCCAGTTGTCGAACTCGAATCATTTTATTTCTTTTTCTGCACATCAAGATTCAATTGTGGTATTTAAGGCAAATAAATCGTTTTCGGAATTGCATTTTTTATGGTGACGAATTTTCATGGATGCTGTTTTAATACAATTATTTTGCCCATACCTGTTTTTTGAAATAGCGATTCTATGGTCATATTTGAAAATTGATTTTTGTCGATTTTATTTGTATTTCTAGAGGTCTCCATGATCTCGGCATAACCATCACAATCTTTATCCTTATAATATATGTTGCCGTCTGGCTTGATTCGAATTGCATAATTCGACCGAACGAGGTGAATTAACTTATCACTATTTGAATAATAAAGATTAATTTTATCATTTGTGCAATCAATGAATTCTTGCAGGCGATTGGTCGAAAACCAGGGGCCGCCGGCATTGGCTATATTATGCACCCCATCGTTGTACCATATAATGCCCTCCCATCTACTATAAGAATCTGGCTCGAATTCATATGCTAATCCAACCCTTTTCCTCATCGGGAGGTCACCAGAAAGAATTCGATATACTAAATTAATTGCGATATCTTTTGGAAAATAATATAGCTTCCGTCCTTCTCTTGTGACATATGTTTCTAAATACGGTGTTTCATTTAGGGGGTCTAATAATTCAATTGAAAACGATAGAGTATATGAATAGGGGTGCTTTATCACAGGATTGTTATTCAAATTGAAGCTAATTCGAATGCTACAAAGCAAGGGGGTGGGAATCTCCTCAAGTTTTTCCCAAATGGTGTCATAATTGTTGGCGTCGTTTTTGGGGTTATACATAGAAGCAAACCTAAGCGCAATTTCAGGAATACCGTTGTTATCTGTATCAAAGAAACAAAATGGGCTTTCACTATAAGGATACCAATGGGAATTTAATGATGATTTTTTAAATAATGCAAAAAATCCATTTCGATGCTCGCTTTCCCATTGATCCTTTACTTGGGAGTACTCGAAGTCTGTAAGATGCCATTTGTCATTATAAATAAACCACATCCATATACGGGAATTGCCACTTTCTGGTGAAAAATAATCAATTATTGTTTCCTCGCCCCGAAATATTACCTTGCGATCAGTGTTGCCATCATTATTATAATCCGCAATATATGTATCTCCCTCCCCATCCTCCTTTGAATTGTTATTGCAATCGTACCAAACATAACGAATGGTTGAGTGAGTGGTGCCCGTAATGATTTTTTCTATGGGTATTGCTGTGCATTCCTGATAATACTTTGGGCTTTCCAAGTGAGAATGGGTCGCATCGTAGCAAGAAAGACCAAAGGACATTATCAAGATCAATTGAGAAAACAAGGATAGTATCTCCCTCCCCATCCTCTTTTGAAATGTTATTGCAATCATACCAAACATAACGAAAGGTCTCTTTAGCGGAGCGCTCGGGAAACAATCGATGTAAGCCCTACATGGATAGTTGGGACGGGGTTGCACTTGGGGCGGCCTGGGTCGTATCACGGTTCTCGGTTTTCTCGGCGTCTCCCGCTCCTCGATCTCCTCATAGGTTAAGTCCCCGCTTTCGAAGCGGATTATCATTCGGTTGTCAAGATGCTCGATGGTCAGCGCCGGTCATCTCACTATCCTTCGGGAAGGCTCCTCCCCGAGATCAAACAAAACTAATATGGAAAGAGGGCAGGGGATTTTTGAAAGCCCGAAAAGGGTGAATTTTCCAAGCCCATTGACTCAAGGTCGCTTTCCATAAGATTCTCAACCAGAATGTGGAGGAACTTCAGCGGGACCTCGACGAGTGGATGTCGATTTATAATAATCTCCGGACGCATCAAGGGAAGCGTTGCCAAGAGCGGACGCCGATACAAGCCTAGCCGGCTTGGAGCTCGCCGCGGAAAAGAATTTGGAAGTGGCTTTTATCGAGGTTAATGCCTCCCTGTCAACTCTAATGCTGGTCAATCCAAAACATTTCAAAGTGTGGGATTCTTGCACCATGGCAATCTTAATAGCTACTTTCGTCTATATAATTCCATTTTCATCCCGTTAGCTTAAGACTATCCATTATCAAGACCGCCGGAGAGTCGCTCAACCTCAGCGATCTCACGGTTCATGCGGTCGGCCCAATTCCAAAAAGAATTTCGTGCATACTCCTGGGCCGCCCTACCCAATCGGAGACGGCGCCCGCTGTCGAGGAGGAGCGCAACTACCGTTGCCGGCAGACGGTCCAACGCGTCGGGTTCGATCAGGACGCCGTTGGCGTCATGAGTGACGATGGAACCGGTGCCGCCGTTATTCAGTGTGACGATGCATTTTCCCAAAGCCATAGACTCAAGAAGTGGATTGCCAACATTAGACAGATCGTAAAGAGAAACAAAAATATCTGCGATGGCCATGTATTCGGCCACATCGGATTGAGGGACTGCACCTGTGAACAGCACGTGGTCGCCTATATTCAGTTTTCGCACGAGGCGTTCGTAACCTACGCGGGCCTCTCCGTCACCAACGATCACAAGCCGCGCCTCCGGGACATCGCGTATAACCTCTGGCAAAGCGAAAATGATCCGTTCCACACGTTTCCAAGCGACCAATCGACTGACAGCGAGCAGAACCAGTGTATCCGAACTGATCCCGAGTCGCTGACGGAGAACAGCCAGTTCCTGAAGCGATCGCTGCACGGGGTGGACATCCACGCCATTCAGCCAGAATCGAACGGTGTTTCTTGGCACACCGAGGGCGTCCAGAACCAAGTCGCCCTGAGTGCCATCGTTGGCCATGATCACGAGGTTGGCGCGGGCCCGCAAGCCCAGCCAATGATCCCAGTACCGCAGACGCCATCCAACCGATGTCATTAGAGGCTTCATGATCGTGCCTTGAAACCGGGACACTACTGGCAAGCCAAACAGCTTGCCTAGCAGGAGCGCTACAGGAACGCCTGCGATCTCGTATGCATAAAGGACTGTTGGCCTACGCCTTCGTGCGAGGCGTAGACCCACGCATACCGCATAAACTTGAAATGCGAACCACATCAAAAAGCGAAATATATAACCAATCTTTGGGATATGCCCAAGCTTCCTCAATGTCTTTTGATTCCAGTGGTGATCGGAAACCTCACGGATATCCAAGCCATCCATCCGATTGCAGGTGATGAGATCGACCTCATAGCCGTGATCTGAATAGCCTTTAAGTGTCTGGTAGAAAGATGAAGCGCCTTTTTTTGATCCAAGGGACCACACATGAAGACCGGTGAGCATCAGGATTCGCTTCATTGAACTCCTATATCGTCCGCAAATACCATTGCCGGAATGTTAAATATCTTTAGGCTCGCAAAAAGGAGATTTTTACGACTGCCCCCGCACCGACAATGCGATCATCTGTCACGACGCTTCGTCTACTCTACAGATCTCTATTATCAACATATTCGATCAATAGGTTGTTCTTTTAGAGTGATTTTTATGCAGACTCCGAAATTAGCTCATGAATCAGTATTAGTATTTGATATATTTGAATGATGAAGTTTCTCGACTAAAAGTTTCCTTTTATTAATGAGAATCACATTTCCAGCCGGGAAACTTTTATTAACAACTGTCCCTGCACCAACGATCGTATTATCGCCCAACTCGATTCCCGGCAATATTACGGCATTTGCACCAATCCAACAATTGCTACCGATTTTTATTGGTCGGCATTTTATCGATTCTTTTATGTTCATAATATCATGATTAGCGCTGACCATGACTACGCCAGGCCCAAAAATCGTTCCGTCTCCGATCGAAATCCCATTAATGGCCTGAATATAGCAGTGTCCGTTTAATAGGAAGCTTTTATCAACATTTTTTCCTAACGATATTTTCGATGGAATAAGAACTCGACTCGTAAAATTCACCGAGAACGGACAATCACTGTTAACTCTTAGAATTCTTTGAAAAATGAAATTTACGAATCTTTGCTTCCTTTCGTTCTTCGATAAATATCCACGATCTTGAATGAACTTTACCAGACGCGTCTTTTTCAAAGCAGATCTGATCAATTTCATCCTCCGCTTAGCTGCTTTTTATTGTTGAACTCGCAATGCGCTGGGGATTAATCGTTCAAGTCGCAAAGGCGGCACAAGATACTTTGCCCGGTAGAGCAAATACATGACAAAGGGCCAGTACAGAATCGCGGCAAAAACCAATCGGCCAAGCGAAATCATAGGGAAGACATACGCACCTAATATTGCAAGTGGTATACACAACACACAAAGGGAGAGCATCTTGAGGAGTGCTTTTATTGGTAGAGTTGCCTTCAAAGGGACCCCAAATCCTTGACCGACCTTGTAGAGGTTGAATGGGGTAGTCCAAAGGAATAATGTCAGGACGAGGGCGATAGGGGCACCGATGTAACCGATCATTTTGACCAGCACAAAGCACAGGATGCCGTTAATTGCTAGATCAAAAATGCTGCGAAATAGAATCACTCGTGTCATTCCGAGCGCCATAAACGCCGCGCCATAAACGACAATCCGAACAGGTAGCACAAAAAGGTAAATGACAAAAGGGGTTATGCTGCCATGATACTGTTCGGAAAACAGAAACACGATGAAAGGCTTAGCGGTAACCAATAAAAAGCATAACACGGGGAACAATATACAGGCCGATTTTATGCTGGCCTTATGAAATAGTTGGAGAGCACCCGCCTTGTCGCCCTTGGAACACATTTCTGCCATTTCCGCAAAGACCACGGTGGTGATCGAACCTGTGACAAGGCCGATGAGCGGGATTTCCATCGCACCGTTGATGTAAACGGCGAAATCTTCGGGAGAACAGATGGCGGCGACAATAAGGGAATGCAGCTGTAACGTGATGGTCCCCAGCATGGTGGCCAGACCCAGGGGCACAGAGTACCGTACCATCCCTTTCATCGAGGTCCATCTCGGCCAGCGCTTCGCACCGGGAACAGCAGTAAACATCAAATGGAGGGCAATGGGCAGAAAGACAGCCGGAACGATAATGCGGACAAGAATGGGAAGTTCGTATGACTTGGTGGCGAGTATCGCGAAGATCCCCGCGATGGCAATGGTTGAGCTGGACAACACATTGTATATGGCCAGAGTCCGCGTCTTGTCCGCGCACACCATGACGGCGGAAAGCCCGGCGATGGGCATCATGATAATCGGGTAAGGAATCAGCCATTTAAGGGTGCGCCCCAGGTCGGGATTGTTAAAACGCATGGCCAACAGTTGGTGACCGCCCAGCACGATGAACAAACTGAATAGCAACCCCATGCCGACCAGCAGCGCCATGTTGTCGATAATAACGCCTCGTTTCGTCTTCGCTTCCCGCGGCATGAAATAGTAAACAGCATTGGGAAGCCCCAGCATCAGCAAGGGGGCAGCAAATTCGTAGGCAAGGAACGTCTGGCGGATCGTAGCGTAATCATGCTTGGAGAGCCATCGGGCCGCAACCATCCCCAAGGCCAGACTGGCGATCATCGACAGGGAACTTCCCAGCGTCAGGGCCAGCACCTTCTCAAAACGTGAGGTTTTTGGAGAAGGAACGTGCAATGCTGCGTCTGGATCGGACATGATTCAGTTTAACGAGTTTTCCTGATTTTGGCTCGACAAGATGCGTTGAATAATGATCTCGGAGGCATTTCCTGCGCCGTATTCTTCGATGACCTTTCCTGTCCGGGCTTCGCCCACTGCTTTTACGATTTTTCCGGGATCCGCGCCCACTACCTGGTTCCACCCTGCCTCGACCGTCTCTACCCATTCGGTCTCGTCGCGCAGGGTGACGCAGGGCACGCCATGGAAATAGGCCTCCTTCTGCACTCCGCCCGAGTCGGTGAGAATCACCCGAGCGTTCTTTTCCAGTTGCACCATATCCAAAAAAGAAATAGGATCGATAAGCATCAGGTTCCGCCTGGTGGATCTCAAATTGAACGCGTCCAGCCTGGCGTGGGTGCGCGGATGGATGGGAAGAACAATCTGTTCGCTTGCTTCCGCAAAGGCGGACAAAATGCGCTTCAACCTCGCCTTGTCGTCGGTGTTTTCTGCCCGGTGGACCGTGGCGAGTAGATATTTTTTGGGCACAAGCTGGAGGTCGCTCAGGATAGTGGACACGTTCTCGGCAATCTCGCCGAACACCAGGGCCGCGTCGTACATCACGTCGCCCACGTGGTAAACGCCGCGGATGATGCCTTCATTGGCCAGGTTGGCGACAGCTGCGCGGGTCGGGCAGAACAGGAGGGACGACACGTGGTCGGTAAGGATACGGTTGATCTCCTCGGGCATGCGCTTGTTGAAGGAGCGCAGACCGGCCTCCACGTGGGCCATGGGTGCGTGGAGCTTGGCCGCGGCCAGGGCGCCGGCCAGAGTGGAGTTGGTGTCGCCGTAGACCAGCACCCAGTCGGGTTTGCGCGCCACGATCTCCCGTTCGATCTTTTCCAGCATCCTGCCGGTCATCTCGCCGTGCGAACCGGAACCGGTGTTAAGATTCACGGCCGGCTCGGGGATGTGCATCTGCTGGAAGAAGATGTCGCTCATGTTCTCGTCGTAGTGCTGGCCGGTGTGAATGATCTCTTCCGTGATTTGCGGAACCGTTCCGCTCCGGTTGTGGGCGACTATGGCACGACTGACCATGGCAGCCTTGATGAACTGCGGCCGAGCTCCTACGATGGTTACGACTTTCATAATTCCTATTTATCGCTGTAGAAATCGATGGTTTTTTTATCCGGGTATATCAAAATGGAAAGAGCCTGCTCAGAACACTTATCCGATCTCTCTCACGAGGCTATTTTCTAGCTTGTAGTGTTTGTTCGCCTTAGCACAGAAAGCGAGGCCGTCCTTATCGAAGGCCAACTTCTGCCCGGCTTCGCTCATCCATCCTGCTAATCGGGCGGGATTACCGATGACTAGGGCGAAGTCGGGAACATCCTTTGTCACGACGGCGCCCGCGCCGACAAAGGCGAAGCGGCCGATGGTGTGGCCGCATACGATCGTCGAGTTGGCGCCGAGCGAGGCGCCTTCCTTGACCAATGTTTTTTTGTAAAACGCGGCTCCCACCTGGGGATATTTGCTCCGGGGGTCGGTGATGTTCGTGAAAACCATCGACGGGCCGCAAAAAACATAGTCTTCCAGGGTCACGCCTTCGTACACCGATATATTGTTTTGGATCTTGACGTAATTACCGATGACGACATTATTTCCGACATTGACGTTCTGGCCGAGGACACATTTTTTCCCAATCTTGGTCCCGGACTGCACGTGGGAAAAATGCCAGATCTTCGTTCCCTCGCCGATCTCGACTTTCTCGTCGACGACGGCCATGCCGTGGACGAAGAAATTCTTTTTGGGTTCAGTGCTCATTAGGGATATTTCCTTTCCGTCCGATTTTAAAGATTCTTGACATGCCTCAAGGATTTGGAGGACCTTCAATCCTTTCAATCCGCTCGTTTGGGGGTTCTGCCGTCCAGCGATGCACTCGAGAAAATGGCGGCATTCGGATTTGAGGGGTTCCCGTTTTTCGATCTCGACCGAAAGGGCATCTTCCGGTCGCGGGACGGGCAGATCCCCGACCCAATCGATCTTATGATTATAGGCGAGAAGTTTGTTTTGAGGATTGACGTCGTCGAATACCATCATTTTTTTGCTACCGACGACGACAAGCTTCTGCTCTTTGTACGGATGGAGCCAGGAGACGAAGATGTGGGCTTTTGCTCCGCTCGGAAAATTCATGGTCGAAATCGTGATGTCGGCAACATGAGGATTGAGATAGTTGCCGCCGTGGGCGGCGACCTTTTCGGGCATCTCATTCAGGAGATAAAGGATGACGGAAATATCGTGCGGGGCAAAGCTCCAGAGGATATTTTCCTCGGTCCGGATCTTTCCCAAGTTCAACCGATTCGAATAAATGTACTGAATATCTCCCAGTACGCCCGTGTCGACGAGCTCTTTCAATTTCGCCACGGCCGGATGATATTCGAGGATATGTCCAACCATGAGAACCTTTTTCTTTTCTTCGGCCAGGGCGACGAGCTCGACGCCTTCCTTGTACGTCAGGGCAATTGGTTTTTCAACGAAGACGTCCTTCCCCGCGGCCAAGGCCTCCTTGACGAGGTCATAATGGGTTTTGGCGGGGGTGGAGACGACCACCGCCGCGACCGCAGTGTCTTGAAGAAGGGCTTCGAGATTCGTGAAAGTGGTGATCTCCGGATACCTTTCTTTGAAGGGTTTCAAGGCACACTCATCGACGTCGCAGATGCCGTAGAGAGCGTCAAGCTCATGAAAATTCCGGACGAGGTTCTTTCCCCAATATCCCGTTCCGACGACGACGATGTTTTTGGCCAACAGAGTCCTCCTTACGGGCCTAGGCTTTGACGATCCGCCTCCGGTTTCTTTTAACCGCGCGTGTGGCGTTCCGCGTGTCCACGACAAGTCGAGAATTCGCGACGATCCAGTCGAAATCGTAAGAGGTATGGTCGGTCACGATCACCGCAGCATCCATGGAACCCAAGAGTTTTTCCGTTAAAAGAGAAGATTTCAGATGGAGGTCGTGTTTCCGGACCTTAGGGATATTCGGGATGAACGGATCGTTGTAAAAAACTTTCGCCTCTTTTTTCTGGAGGAGTTCGATTATTTCCAGCGCCGGAGATTCGCGCATATCGTCTATGTCTTTTTTATAGGCGATCCCGAGGAGGAGGATTTTCGCGCTTTTCAGGCACCGGCCGTTTTCGTTCAAAGCGTCGCCGATCTTCGTCACGACATAGGACGGCATATTGGTGTTGATTTCCCCGGCCAGCTCGATGAAATGGGTGCTGAAGTTGAACTCTTTGGCTTTCCAAGCGAGATAAAAGGGGTCGATGGGGATACAGTGCCCCCCGAGGCCGGGTCCCGGATAGAAGGGCATGAAACCGAACGGTTTGGACGCGGCGGCGGCGATCACTTCCCAGATATCGACGTTCATCCGGTCGGCCAGGATCTTCAGCTCATTTACCAGGGCAATGTTGACCGCGCGAAACGTATTCTCAAGGATTTTTGTGAATTCGGCCGCTTCCGGCGAGCTGACGGAAATGACCCTATCTACGATCTGGGAATAGAGAAGCGATCCGATGGCTTTGCACGGAGGCGTTACCCCCCCGACGACTTTGGGAATGTTCTGGGTATGAAATTTTTGGTTTCCGGGATCCTCCCGCTCGGGAGAGAAGACCAGGAAAAAATCCTGTCCGGCCTTGAGACCGCGCCGCTCAAATTTCGGCAGAAGGAGCTCTCGCGTCGTTCCGGGATACGTCGTGCTTTCCAAGGACACCAATTGGCCGGGGCGGAGCGCCTTCGCGATCTCATCCGACGTCATTTCGATATAGCTCATGTCAGGCTCTTTGTTCTTGCTGAGCGGAGTCGGAACGCAGATGATGACGACATCCGCTTCCTTGAGCCGGGTATAATCCGTCGAGGCTTCAAAGAGGCCCGATTTGGCGAGGCCCTCGATCCTTTCCGCCGGAATGTGTTTGATATAGCTTTGACCCTGGCTGAGCATCTTGACCTTGGCCGGGTCGGTATCGAAGCCGACGACCGAAAACTTTTCCTCGTGAAACCGGAGGACGAGCGGGAGACCGACGTAACCGAGCCCGATGACGCCGATGACGGCCTGATGATTCTTGATTTTCCCCGATAAGCTCATTAGGTAATTCATGCGCCGATCCTTTAGCTGAGTTTGATATCCTGTCTATTATGGGCTATCAACCGGGATTTAGCTTATGTTCTCAGGCATGAAAGCCGACGATCGTTGCGAAGATGTAATCCCTTTGCTCCGCCGTCAATTCGGGATAGATAGGAATCGACAGCACCGATCCCGCCGCGTCTTCCGATACCGGCAGGTCTCCCCTTCGATAGCCGAGCTCCTTGAAGCATTCTTGAAGATGGAGCGGCAGGGGATAATAAATCTCCGAGCCGATCGCGTTATTTTTCAGATGAGCCTGGAGTTCGTCCCTCTTCTTCGTCCGGATCGTATACTGATTGTAGATGTGATAGTTCTTGTCTCCACCGTTCTTATAGATGGCCCGAGGCGGCACAGCGAGTCCTTTCTCTATCAACCCTGACGTTTTGAATTTTTGGTTGTACTCATCGGCGTTCTTCTGCCGGTCGTGAGACCAGTCGTCCAAATATTTCAATTTGACGCTCAGGATCGCAGCCTGGAGGGAATCGAGCCGGAAGTTGCCGCCGACAATCTTATGATAATATTTCGGATGAGAGCCGTGGACCCGGAGGATCTTGACCTTTCCAAAGAGCTTTTCGTCGTTCATCACGACCATCCCGCCGTCGCCAAACCCGCCGAGATTCTTCGAAGGGAAGAACGAGAAAATCCCCAAGTGGCCGATCGAGCCGGCCCGCCGGCCCTTGTATTCCGCGCCGATGGACTGGGCCGCGTCTTCGATAACGGAAAGGCCGTGCGTGTTCGCAATGGCCATGATCCGATCCATATCGGCGCACTGGCCGAACAGATGAATCGGGATGATGGCTTTCGTTTTCTTCGTGATCGCTTTCTCGATCTTGGCCGGGTCGATGTTGAATGTCACCGGGTCGATATCGACGAAAACGGGCCGGGCTTTGAGCCGGGCGACGACGCCGGCCGTAGCGAAGAACGTGAAGGGCGTCGTGATAACCTCGTCGCCGGGCTGAATGTCGATGGCCATGAGGGAAATAAGGAGAGCGTCCGTCCCGGATGAAACTCCAATCCCGTACTTCGTCTGGGAGTAGGCAGCTATGCTTTTTTCGAGCTCTTCCACCTTGGGCCCAAGAATGAATATCTGGGATTCCAGGACTTCATCGATAGCCGATCTGATCTCCTCTTTGATGGTCAGATATTGAGCCTTGAGATCAAGCAAAGGAACCTTCATGTGTTAAAACTCCTTAAGATTCTATAAGGGAACTCCAAACAGATCATGACTATGCCACTACCTTCCTCGGCCGTCCCCTCGGCCTCGCTTTCAGGCTCCGATTGAGCAAAATCTCGAGCGTTCGGACGAACTCTTTATCTCCGCATGGGCGGCCCGTCCGCATGTTCCGACGGATATCCTCGACGAGTTCGACGTCGCTCGCGGCGCTCAAGTAGGCTTTCCAGTCTCCCGCCCCACGCACGATCGAACAGCCGTCCTGGAGCACCGGGTCGCTCGCGACAAGGGCATGTCCCCGCGCGCTCGACCAGGGATAGGCCGTCGCGTCAGCAACCAGGCCCCAGCGCACGGGGTTCGTCTCGTCAAAGCGGATGGCCTCGAGGGCGTGGCGGTCGTCGAGGATGCTCGAATAGAAGCGTCCCTGCCAGAGATGGCCGTGGCGCCCCTTTTTGTGGTTGAAATACTGCGAGTAGCGCATGTGGAGGGTGTTCAGGGTCTTGCCCAGGGAATCGGCGGCCCTGGGGACGCAGACGAAATGGACGTGGTCGCTCATCAGGCAATAGGCCCAGATGGAGAGTCCGAACTTGGCCGTGCATTCGCCGAGCATGTCAAGGTAGCGGCGGTAGTCCGCGTCCTCATCGAAGACCGTCTGGCCGTAATTGGCGAACTGGAGCACATGATGGGGATATCCGGCGGCGACGGCGCGGGCGATGCGGCACATTGAAGTTGATGTTGAGTGTTCAGCTCAGGTTTTCGGGGTTCGTCTCCTTGGGGGGTTTGGGGGCCGCGAGAGAACCGGCCCACTGCGTGCCCTCCAGGACAAGGGCGTTCCAGCCAAAGCCGAACCCGAAAGCCAGGCAGAAGAGCTTGAAATAATGCTCGAAACCCTGGCCGGAGGTGACGTTCTCGAGCTGAGGAAAGATCGCCAGGGTGACGATCGTCCCGAGGATGAGCGAAGCCAGGGCCGAGTAGAGGTAGCGCCTGCTGAACTGGACGACCTTCCCTTCCCGGAGCTTGCGGAGCCAGGGGAGAAGCGAGCGGGCGAGGATGCCGAGGAAAATGCCGACGAGCTTCAAGACGGTTTCGAGAGACATGGGGCACGCCTCGATTCAGGCGGAAGGCAGGCTACCGCCGATGGATAGAGGAAGGCACGGGACTGTGGCAACCAAAATACTATGCGTCGAAATAACTAGGTGAGACGATTCACCAACTCAGTCCCATCTCCAAAGAATTGGATAAAATGATTTTATGAAGCCTCCTGGGGATTGTCAAGAAAATTATTGGGGACAGCGATAGTTTTCTTGATGCGGTGGAGTCTCTTGTCCCGACATGCTCTTCAAGCGCTGGGCTTTGCGCTTGTTGACATCTCCAAGCGCCGGCGGTATATTCCCAAAAGGTATTGAAGTAAAAAAATGACGGATCAAATTGTTTGTCCTGTTTGCCTCGGGAATGAACCGAAGGATTTCCATAGAAAAGTGGGAGATTGTTCTTTCCTCTCCTGCCGGAAATGCTATTTCCAATTTATCCATCCATTTTTTGAGGACGAGAAGGCGTTCGACGATTATTCCTGGACAAAAGAGTATACGGAGAAATTTGACCTTTATATCGGTCCGGCGATTTTTTCCTTGACAAAAAAGATTGAGGCCGTCGAAAAAATCGCCTCTCGCAACATCCGATCTTTCCTGGATGTGGGATGCGGAAACGGCCTCTACCTTCATGCCGCGAATGTCCTGGGGATAAAGAACCTGGGGACCGATATCGATAGAATCAACGTCGAATTCGCGAAAGGAAAAGGGCTCAAGGCCCTGGCGGCATCACTCGAAAACCTCTCCCTTGATGATAGATTCGACTTCATCCATCTCAAGGCCGTGTTACACCTGGTCAAGGACCCTTCCGGTCTTCTCCTAAAGGCCAAGAGTTTTCTGGCTCCCGGAGGAGTCGTTTATTTCGACGTCCCCAACCAAGGAAGCCTTTTTTCCCGTCTGCGGATGCTGCGGGATAGGGCATCCTACGGACAACTTCAGCTTCCGTTGAGAAGAGGGGCATACAATTATCGGTGTATCAAATATCTATGCGACCGCGTTGGTTTGCGAATCGCCAAGCGAGTTTTTATCTATCCCGGTAACAAGGTCTATTACCCAATTCTCGGCATGAAGCGTTTGTATTTAACCGTGTTCAGGCTTTTCGCCATATTTCGAATATCCAGCTTCATTGGCTTCTACCTCATGGATAATAAAGACCCTCATGATGGCCGGTAAGATCGAGAAAGTCCCCGTTCTCGTGACCAACGGCTGGGTCAGGACCGCGTATTGCGTCATCGAGTCACTGGGCAAACGGGGAATCCCGGTCCATGTCGTCGACCGGTCCAATTACGCGATGTGCCGCTATTCTCGTTGGACGAAAACATTCCACCAGGTCCCAAACTATTACACAGAACCGGATGCTTATGCCTCAGCCGTAGCCGACGTCGCCCGACGGGTAGGGGCAAAAGTCCTCATTCCCGCTCATGAAGACGTCATCACACTTGCGGTTCGTAGGCATGTGCTGCCGCCCGAGCTAAAATTCGCCCATGTTTCCGCGGCGAAATTGATGATCGCCAACGATAAGTGGGAAGTCACGAAGCTCTGCAACACTCTGGGAGTGCCGTGCGCGGAGGGCTTCATCCCGGAATCTTTGGATGAACTGAGAAAGCGTGCCAATGAACTGGAGTTTCCTGCCGTCATCAAGACAAGAATAGGCAATGCCGGGAAGGGAGTTGCCATCGTCAGCAACAGAAAAGACCTGGTTCCCAGATATGCGGAGATGCTGGCAAGATTCTCCATACCCCAGGGAAACTGGCCGATGGTCCAGGAATATCTTGGCACGGATATCTGCGGAGTCTGCATGATCTACGACAGGGGACAATTGGTGGCTTCCTCGGCGGAGACCTACCTGAGAAGTAAAGAGAAAGACAAGTTCAGTACGACGACCTATCGGGTGAGCGCCTACGACCCAGATAGCATCACGAACTGTAAAAAAGTCGCGGATTTCCTGGAATGGCATGGGGTCATCCATTTTGATTTGATCAGAGACCCCAAGACGGGCGTCGGGAAAATTACCGAAATCAACCCAAGGCTTTGGGGTACTTTGATCCTTGCTGTTGCTGCAGGCATGGATTTTCCCTACATGCTTTACGAACTGGCATTGACCGGCAGGATAACCTCCGTGTCGAAATCCTATGCCGAAGGTGTATTCGCACGGTGGGTTCTCGGCGATCTCATCGGTCTGCTGAACCTGATGAAAAGAAAAGCGCCAATCGCCATGAAGCTTCCGGAGTTGTCTGAAATCCTGTTCACTCCCCTCAAAGGGACCTCGGACGACTTCAGGATGTCCGATCCGCTACCCTTCGTGATGGAGATGGCCGATTATTTCCGGCGCTATCGGGCGACCCGCTCTTCGAATCCCGCCGAAGACGGAATGGTCAGGTAGTCAGAAGGAGCGAGGTGCAGGATGTATGTCCGGATCGGCAAGAGGGCCTTCGACGTTTGTTCCGCTGTGGCCGGAATTTTCGCTCTCGCCGTTCCGATGGCCGCCGTCGCTCTACTCGTCAAGTTCACCTCCAAAGGGCCGATCCTCTTTCAACAGGAACGCATCGGAAGGGAAGGCAGAATCTTTTTCGTCAGAAAATTCCGGACGATGGCCATCGGGCATGGCGAGCGTTCAACCGTAACGGTCCGCGGCGACAGCCAGATCACCCCTTTCGGACGCCTGCTCCGGCGCTACAAGCTGGATGAGTATCCCCAGCTCTGGAATGTCCTTATCGGGGAAATGAGTCTTGTCGGACCTCGCCCGGACGTTCCGGGATACTACGACAGGCTGCGGGGGCCGGAGCGAAGGGTCTTGCTTTTAAGGCCGGGGATCACGGGGCCTTCATCCATCAAGTATGTCAACGAGGAAGATGTGCTGGCGGAGCAGGAGGACCCGGTCCGGTTCAACGACCAGGTCTTATTTCCGGACAAGGTCCGTATAAATCTGGATTATTTGGACCATTGCAGCTTTCACGGGGATCTTGGTTGGATCTGGAAGACGCTCATATCGATGATCAAAAAACGGCGCCTCGGGGGGAAGCTCATTCATTCGGGATAAGATTTTTCTCTTCAACACAGCGGAAGCCGGCTTCTCCGGGGCCCGGGATCCGCCGCTTGTTCCAAAAGCGGGCGACAGGGGAGGTGTTTTTCTCTTCCTTGAAGGCGAACATCCGTCCGCCGGGCCCGAGGGGGAAGAGATCCTCGAAGGCAGCGAGGGAAGCCGGCCCCTCGACGTCAAGCAGAAGAGCGTCGGGCCCCTGTTCCGCGAGCGTGAATGCGCCTGTCGTCTTTCTCATCCTCCCGGAGGAGATAAAGTCGGCGGCCGAGGACAGCCATTCCCAGGAGCCGTCTTTCCCGTATCTCACCCAGACGCCGCCCTGGGCGGGCCAAAGGCCGATAAGGTCGTCCACGCCGTCACCGTCGATGTCGCCCACGGCCAGGGCCGCCGCGGGCGTGGCGATCCGGACCCAGGTCCCTGTGACCGAGTCCCGGTAGAAAACGCCTAAGCCCGACCATGTCCCGATGAGGTCGGCACGGCCGTCACCGTTCATATCACCGACTGCGATCTTGTCGGCTGTTGAGGCAAGCTTGACCCAGGACGCGTCGCGGCTTCGCTTGGTCCAGACGCCGCCTTGCTCCGGCCAAACGCCGACGAGGTCGTCCGTGCCGTCCCCATCGAGGTCCCCCGCCGCGATCAGCGATGCGGGCGAAGCTATCTTGATCCAGCTCCCCGTCACTGAATTCCGGTATAACACTCCCTGGCCGTCCCAGGTCCCGAGGAGATCGCATCGCCCGTCGCCGTTCATGTCGCCGGCAGTGATCGCCTTAGCCGTTCCGGCCAGTCTGATCCAGGCGCCGGAAGATGATGATTTCGCCCAAACGCCTCCCTGGGCGGGCCAGATCCCCAGGAGGTCGTCAAGCCCGTCGCCGTCCAGATCGCCGGCGGCGACGGCATCAGCGGCCGAAGCCAGTTTGACCCACTCTCCGCTGTCGGAATTTCGTCGCATCACGCCTCGGGTGGTCCATGTTCCGAGGACGTCCGCCTTAGGCGCCAGGGTCACGCGCTGCGAGAAAGCGCGCATCTCCGCCTCGCTCTTCGTCACCTGACCGACGACAATCCCCTTGGCCGGGTTTGCCAAGCCGCCGCGGCTGTTGATGGTGTTCCGGGCGTCGGTCAGCCATTTGTCGATGCCCGGATAATCCGGATGATGATGGAAATTGTGATCGACAGGATAGAGGATGGACTTCGACGCCCAGTAATCGAGGGCCACGGGATCCTGGCCGGCCAAGAGCTGGTTCGTACGGACGGTCTTATTCGCCGGGTAGCCGGTGAGGGATTGATGGGAGACCCAGACGGCGTCTAAGATGTTCAGGACGGGAGTGCAGACAGAGGCCATCATCTTCCCGCAGGTCTCGCCCAGCCCTTGGTAATGCCGGAAAGCGCTTTGGCCGTCCTTCATGGACAGGATTCCGTAAACGTGCTTCAGGGAAGCCGTGATCTCCGAACCACCGACATCGTGGTGCTTAAGGACGGGGACGTTTATCAATTTAAGGTTCGGGGTATGGGCGCCGCCGTTCCAGATGCCCTGCCGCAGCTCGACTCGCTTCCCGCCGGCCGTCGTGAAACAGGGATAGGAGACATTTTCATAAACCCGGTACCCGTTGGTGACGTGGTCACTGTCGGGGATGAAGCTGTTGGCGATGGGATCAAGGAGAAATGTGGACACGCGGGGATCGTTGAAGATGGTCGCAACGATGTACGTGAAGCTGTGGCTGTCGTCGTTGGCGTTGGCATGGACTTCCGCATTGCCATACGAGTCATCCGTGTCACAATTGAGGCTCCCCCGCCCCTGCCCGTTCTCGAAGATCACGACTTCGCCGCTGAAGCCGTCCGGATGGGCGAGGATCCTCTGGATCAGGCCCCGGACCACGTCGCCGTTCGTGGCGCCCCGATATTTCCACTGGGCGTTGACCTTGATGAGGACGACGTCGTCCGGATTGATTAAGCCGGCGGGGCCGCTCAACGGACCCGTGGCGCTCGAACGGTAGAACTTAAGCCCCCGACGCCCCATAAGGCTCAGGAGACCGTCCACTCCAGCGTGGTAATTTTGGCCGGCCCCGAGGTAGAAGGGCTGTTCGGGAATGCCCTTGACCCAATAGAGGTCGTTCAGGACGACGGAAGCGCTCCGGACGGTCACCGGCTGCGGCCATCGGGCGAAAGTAAGGACGGCCATCCCTTTCGGAAGCCGGCCCAGAAAATCACGGCGCGTCAAAAAACAGGAACGTCGCAATCCGCCATTTCTCATAAACCATCCTCCTGAAGGCGAAATCGTCGTTAAATATATTAACACTATATATCACATAAATCAACTCGTGAATAAGATTCGGAGTCCGGAGACGGCGGCACAGATCTCCCCCAAGGCCGGTCACAATCCCAGCGTCCCCTGTCCGCGCTCCATTGGTTTTGTCGCTTACAAGTCCCCGGAATTGACATCCGCGAGGCTGTGATCTTGGAGATATCGTAGAGCGCTATCTCGACTGCGTCTAAAGAAATTTTCTTTTCCTGGGGTGAACCGAATGCGCGCGCTGCGCATAAAACCCCCACTGCGAAAAGATCACATCTCCCGCCGCGGGAGGGGTGTCACCCTGATTTTCGATAATTGCGAGAGGTTTGAACGCCTCAATAGGATCCGTCACATAGCTCTATAAATTTGAGCCAACCCCTCAAAAGGAGTGCTTATAGATGCAAAATAGGTCTTGACGATCTCCTGGTTATTTTGTGCTTCGTTCTCTGTCTTCCTTAGTTGCGTCCGATTCGCGGCTTTCCTCGGGGATAAGGTTTTTCTCCTCAGCACAGCGGAAACCCGGCTCTCCGGGACCAGGGATTCTCATCACCTCGGATTCATGCTCCTGGGGGATGAGAAGCTCTTCGGTTTGATAAACAAAGTGCAGTCCTCCAGGACCTTCGCTCGATGTGTCTTGATACTGAATCAAGCTCTCC
>Ga0315291_10001144_pt1 | contig 35466 bp, 33 predicted proteins | sample YL17G12_20_MG_FD_203070 | JGI IMG/M metagenome (GOLD analysis project Ga0315291, IMG submission 203070) | Sediment microbial communities from Yellowstone Lake, YNP, Wyoming, USA - YL17G12_20 | ecosystem: Environmental > Aquatic > Freshwater > Lake > Sediment | place: USA: Wyoming | collected...
CGCCGATGGATCCAGAAATGCTTGCTCATGTATACCGGCATATGTCCAATCTGTGGTAATGAGGTTTTCAAGAAGAAAATCATTCCCTATGATGACTCATAATACTTAACGTAGTAGTATTAGAACTTGAATGAAAATACCATAAGGGGGGTAGGGTGTATGAATATTGAAAGATTTAGGGATTTGTTGGGTGCAGATTATTTTTACGATGCTTCGGAGAATTTGGAAGCCTACTCTAAAGATCACAGTTTTGTCTCTCTAAGAAAACCTTTAGCTATTGTAAAACCTAGAAATACTGAGGAAATCAAAGAAATAATTGATTTGGCGAATGAAACTCACACTCCTCTCATTCCGACCAGTTCAGGTTTCCCGAAGTTTCATGGAACAAAGGAGCGTGGGAAGGCAGGGAAGTATGGGAGGATAAATACCCCACCTTCAAGACTTATTGGACAAATAATATATGTACCGAATATAAGAAGCTGGGTTTCCCTTATCATGATGGAACAGTGAGGCTTTTTAAGGAAATTGGTGTCTGGACACCAGCCATGGAAAAGTGGCAGGAGATGTAGGTTAGACTTGAGGCAGCCCGGTTAGCTGCATGGGGAGAAGCCAAAAACGAAGCTAGGAGTCTGTCGGAGGGAAGCTAAAATGCAAATGGAAGGCAAGTTCACCTTAAAAGCGCCCATTCAAAAACTATGGGACACCTTGTTGGATCCGGAGACGTTGCTTTCTTGCATACCCGGTGCAGAGAAGATAGAACGTATCGATGAGAAAACCTTCGATTGTGTGGTCAAACAAAAGGTGGGCCCTATTTCCGTGAAGTTCAAGTTCAAGAGTATCTTGTCCAAGGTAGAACCTCCCACACATATCGAAGTGGACGGCGAAGGGGAAGACATCGGAAAAGCCGGTCATTTCGTCCAAAAAAGCGTTGTGGATCTGCGGCAGATTCCGGGGGGTGAAGTGGAAGTTTCCTACCGAACAGATGCGACCATTGTGGGGAAGCTGGCTATGTTTGGAGATAGGATCATGAGAGCCAAAGCGAAAAAAGTAGAGGAGGAATTTACGAAAGCTCTTCAGGAAAGACTTAAAAACGTGGTGTGATTCACCCGTTTAGTCTTCAGGGGCAGAAGGGGGTTAAAAGATGAAAGACTTTGAATACTTTGCACCAAAAACGGTTGAGGAGGCTCTCTCTTTACTTTCGCAGTATAAAGGAGAAGCTAAGATCGTAGCCGGAGGGCAGTCTATGCTTGTTCTGATGAGGCAAGGATTGATAGCCCCGGAATATGTAGTGGATATCAAAGGAATATCGGCTCTTGACTATATGACCTATGATGAGAGGCTGGGCTTGAAGATCGGGGCGTTGACGACCCATCGTGCTATTGAGAAATCCCCGATCATTCAGAAGCACTTTGGCGTGCTCAGTGAGATGGAGACGAATCTTGCTACGATCCAGACCCGAAACTGGGGTACGATCGGGGGGAACCTCTGTCATGGGGATCCTGCGGGGGACCCGGTTCCGGTTTTGATGACCTTGGATGCAAAACTAAAGCTGAAGAGTCTTTCCGGGGAGAGGATGGTTGCCATGGAAGGATTTTCCAAGGATATCTTGGAGGTAGATCTTGAGCCGGATGAGATGCTCATAGAGATTCAGGTACCGGTGCCCAGGAGTCATACGGGGGTTGCTCATGAGAAGCTCATGGTGATGCAAGGGGATGCAGGCATTGTAGGTGCAGCGGCTTCCATCACCCTGAAGTCAGGGAATGGTATTTGTGAGGATGCTCGAATTGTGCTCAGCAATGCAGCCTCCATTCCACTGAGGGCTAAGGAAGCGGAGAGATGCCTTATCGGAAAGGCGATCAATGAAGATCTCCTCACCGAGGCTGGCGAAGTCGCCTCGAAGGAGGCAGATCCCCCCTCTGACGTTCATGCTTCAGCAGAATATAGAAGAGAGATGGTGAAGGTCTTCGTGAAGCGCGCAGCAAAGAGGGCTCTCGAAATGGCAAGGTTAAGATAACAATTCTCAGGGAGGAGGAACATGAAAGGGGAACCGAAAGAATTGAGGTTAACGGTGAATGGAAAAGTCTATGAATTGAAAGTAAAACCAAAGGCCTTACTCAACGATGTCTTGAGGAAGGATCTAAAACTAACAGGAGCGAAGAGAGGATGCCTGGAGAGCACCTGTGGCGTTTGCACCGTCATTCTCGATGGAAAGGCTGTCCGATCCTGCTCGGTTTTAGCCTTGCAGGCGAACGGACACGAGGTGACCACCATTGAAGGATTGGCCCAAGGAGATAAACTTCATCCAGTTCAACGGGCTTTTATCGATCATGGAGCCATTGAATGCGGCTTCTGCATCCCAGGAAGGGTGATGATGGCTAAAGCCTTATTGGATGAGAATCCCAACCCGAGTCGAGAGGAGGTAAAGCTGGCGATGCAGGGGGTTCTCTGTGCAGACTCGGGCTATGTCAAACAGATTGAGGCGGTTGAGATCGCAGCAGAAAAAATGCGAGGGGGTGAATAGAAAATGGCAGAGAAAAAACAGGGAGTAAAAAAACAGAGAATGAAAAAACAGGATATAGCGAAACCAACCGTCATCTTAAAGGAAGAAGCATATTCAGTTATCGGGAAACCTATACCCCGAGTGGATGCAAAGGCCAAGGTCACCGGCGAAGCAAAGTATGCGGCTGACATTGAAGTGGCCGATATGTTATGGGGTGCGATCACAAGAAGTCCTCATCCCCATGCGAGGATCATTCATATTGATACGAGCAAAGCGGAGAGTCTACCAGGGGTGAAGGCCGTGATCACGGGCAAAGACTTCGGCGGTTTCAGGTGGGGCTGGAGTCGGGAGACCAGAGATGAGGAACCCCTGGCGACTACAAAGGTACGTTACCTTTATGAGGGAGTGGCGGCAGTGGCGGCCATCGATGAAGACATTGCACAGGAGGCCTGCGATCTCATCGAGGTGGAGTATGAACCCCTTCCGGGTGTCTTTGATCCTTTTGAGGCGATGAAAGAAGGAGCTCCCTTGGTTCATGAGGACCGCAAAGGGAACATCTGTGTGGAGTATCACTGGAACTTTGGTAATGTGGAGAAGGCCTTTGCTGAGTCTTATCTTGTTCGGGAGGACACTTTCCAGACCCCGCGGATGGCCAAAGGTTACATTGAACCTCCGGCTGTTTTAGCCTACTGGCCGGATTCAACTCATTTAACCGTTATACCTGCCAAAGGGAGTCCATATTTTCCATATAGGATTCTGTCCAATTGCTTTAATCTACCTCTGAGCAATGTCCGGATCATCCAGCCTTTTATTGGCTCGGATTTCGGCGGAACGAAGAATGATATGGTGAGTTGTGATTTTTCTGCTCCAATGCTATCCAAGAAGTCTGGCAAACCCGTGAAGATTGTATATACCCAATTTGACGAACTTACTACATGTCTGAGGCGTCATCCCATGTGGGTTACCATGAAGACAGGGGTCACCAAGGATGGGAGATTGAAGGCGATTCAAACGAAGGTGATCTCTGATGGAGGGGCCTATACCCGGATGAGCCCTCTCAGCAACTTCCTCACCGGTATTTGCATGGGGCTGCCTTATAAATTGCCCAATTTTAAGACAGATGTCTTTTGTTACTTTACCAACAACCCGAGCTCTGCCGCCATGAGAGGGCATGGAATCTATCATACCCGGTTTGCTGGCGATGTGCAGATGGATATGATCGCTGAAGAGCTGGGCATCGATCCGGTTGAGATGAGACTGAGAAATGCCATTGAAAACCCTAAGCCAGGCAAGATTTATGAGACGATCAATAAGTTGCATCTGGCGACTTGTGGTGTGGAGGAATGTATTGAAAAGGCGGCTCAGGCTATCCAGTGGGAAGAAAAGAAGAAGGCTGAGCGGGTGAAAGGAAGCAAGGCCTATGGTATCGGTTTTGCTTGTGGAACCTACCTCAGCGGGACGAAACTCAGTGGGCATAATGCGTGTGCGGCCATGGTCAGGATATGCGAAGACGGGAGTGTGAACTACGTCACCGGTGCGACAGACGTAGGACAGGGATCAGACACGGTGATGTGTGCGATGGTCGCCGAGGTGCTCGGGATTGGATTGGAAGACATTGACATCAAGCGAGTCGATACCGCTCATACACCAGTCGATCCTGGTACTTATGGGAGCAGGGTGACCGTGCTGGCTGGCGAGGCCGCAATCAACGCAGCCAAGGATGCAAAACGGATGCTTCTTGAAGCCGCGGCTAAAGAGTTTGGGGTGAAGCCGGAAGAGATGAATATTAAGAATAAGAAGGCTTTTGTTAAAGCTAATCCTGAAATGAGTATTCCCTGGGCTAGGCTCGTCAGGATGGCCTGCTACACGACTCCAGGCATGGTCATTATTGGGCGCGGACAGTCGAGTAGAGGAATCAGTACGTATGGCTTGGCTGATTTTACCACAGGCATAGGGGACATAGGAACGAATTATAGTTTCACTGCCCAGGCTCAAGAAGTTGAGGTTGATTTGGAGACAGGAGTAGTGAAATGCACGGATAATAGCGTGATCGCTCATGACTGTGGCTTTCCACTCAATCCTCCAGCAGTGGATACACAAGTGGTTGGCGGGGCATATCATCCAGGGGTGGGGGCAGCTTTGTATTGTGAATTCGAGATGGATAAAGGGTTAACCCTTAATCCCAATTTGGTGGACTACAAGCTTCCACGGGCTTATGAAGCGCCCATGACCAAGGTCATCCATGTAATCACAAATGATCCCTTTGGCCCCTTCGGCGCAAAGGAAGCCAGCGAAGGCAGCACCTGCACCGCAGCGCCGGCTGTCATCAATGCCATCCATCATGCCACGGGGGTATGGATCAAGGACCTTCCGGCAAAACCGGAGAAGGTCTTTTGGGCCTTGAAAGAGAAAAGGGAGAAGGGAAAGAAATAGCCAACCATGAAAGTGGTGATCATCCCAGGTTTGGTTGAATTAAGAATCAAGGTGAATCCGACGAAGAAAGTGACTCGGGAAGGATTGCCCTATATTGTCATGCCCTGGATGTTTGCGCCTTGGCCTGAGGCGAAGAGCAAGGGAGTGATAGAAGTAGAGATCAAAAGCCTGACTTTAAGAGCCCTTCTCAACGAACTGTCCGTTTTTTATAAGAATGCAAGTGTTGATTTTGAGCCCATTAATTCGAAAACGAATGACGTCGACTTTGATTATGAAATTCTGATGAATGGTAAAAAATATGTCGGTTTAACCCAGGGCCTCGACACAAAGTTAAGAAAAGGGAATGAAGTGGTGGTTAAGATGAATTGGCGCTGGGACGGGTAAGGAAAAGGAAGGATAGGTGCTAAGCGAAAGCGAACTCATCCGGTACAATCGCCAGTTGAAGATTCCGGAGTTTGGAGAGGAAAGTCAGAAGAAGCTGAAAGAATCCCATATTGCTATTGTTGGCATGGGCGGGCTGGGCTGTGCTTCGGCAACCTACTTGACTGCGGCAGGTGTTGGAGCGATCACGATCATCGACTTCGACGTTGTGGAGTTGTCCAATTTAAATCGGCAGGTTCTTTACTGGGAAGAGGATATCGGCGAGAAGAAGGTCTTCGTTGCTCAAAGAAAGTTGTTTAAGCTAAATCCTCAGACAGAAATTATTCCCATCTGTGATAGGGTTACAGAAGAGAATATTTCTGAATTCATAGGCGGGGCCCGGATTGTCTTGGATGGCCTGGATAATTTCTTAACTCGTCTGGTGGTCAATTCATCTTGTGTCAGGCATAAAATACCCTTCATCCACGGTGGTGTCTCGCGTTTCAGAGGCCTCGTAACAACCATCCTGCCGGGAGAGACTGCGTGTCTCGCCTGTCTCTATCCCGAAGGATCCCCGGGTGGAGAAGGGCTCGGGGTGTTGGGATTCATTCCTGCAGTGATCGCAAATCTGCAGGCTCTGGAGGCCATTAAGCTGCTCATTGGTCAGGGTCCGTCCTTAGCCGGGAAAGTGCTAAGGTTTAATGGAAACGATATGAAGTTCCGGATTGATGAACTTCAAAGAAACGGAAATTGTAAAGTTTGCGGTTCGTCAAGGCTCACATAAAAGACTAATTAAACCCAATGGGAGATAAAGAAGAGTTCTATCCAATCACCCTTAAAGGGTTCATATGGGGTGAATGAGAAGTCTCGAGAGTGTGGTATTTCAGACATTAAGACATACTTGCCTAAATAAGATTTTTAGAAATCTGTTTTTGATACAGCAAAACGCTTTGGGTCTATTGGAAGATGTCCCACCGTTACGGAATGACCCTCTTTAAGGGGCTCTTGCCCCAACGATCTGAATCCAACCCACCTGTTTTTTGGAAAACAGAATGTTGAAAAATAAAAGGTAAACCTGTCTTTGGAAAGAATGAAAGTGACCCAAAAGCTTAATCATTTCAATATATTTTTTGTAAATCTCCAGCCCATTTGGATGGATCTGGTACTTAGGAATTGTCCTTATCCCGAAATTTATTGACATGGTTAGAGGTAAAGAATAGAATTCACACAATATTGTACGATGAAAGGAGGGATGAAAAAAGGATGTGGTAATCAAGGAACAAATTCAATTTTATGAAAGGAGGTAAGAGATGATGAAAAAAGGACTATTTTTATTATTTGGGATTTTGGCATTTACATTTGTTACGACAGAGATCAATGCTCAGCCGATCGTACTTAAAGCTGTGACTGCCTTCCCTAAAACACATTTGAACAATGACCCTGTGCCCGCTTTTGTGGAAGCCATTAACCACCGCGCCCAGGGGAGGCTTAAGATTGAGTGGTTGGGAGGGCCTGAGGTATTTCCCTCTTTTGACCAGATCCATGCGGTGAAAGCCGGCACCATAGATATGGCTCTATATTATCCATGGGGCTATATGAAATCCGTTATGCCGGAAGCTGACGCACAGGGACTTTCTGAGCTTGCTGCATGGGAGGAACGAAAGAGCGGTCTCTTTGAACTCTGGTCTGAGATCTTTGAGAAAAGGGTGAATGCAAAATATTTAGGAAGGCTGCATAGTAATGTAACGTTTAATGTGTTCTGTAACCGTAAGATAGATAAAGTGGCAGACTTAAAAGGCCTAAAAATTCGTGTCATGCCCCTTTATATTCCTTTTATGAAGGCGTTAGGCGCTAGTCCTGTTACCATGGCACCTACTGATATCTATACGGCTATGGAACGAGGGGTTGTCGATGGATTCATGTGGCCGAGGGTTGGTATGATTAGCTGGGGGTTACAAGAGGTGACCAAATTCATGATCGTTCCAGGGGTCTTTCAAATGGAACCAGCGACAATGATCAATTTGGATCGCTGGAAAAAGATCCCGAAAGACTTACAGGATTTATTGTTAGAGGTCATCCAAGAACACGAATATATTGGTACCATGCGAAATTATATGATTTTGGAGAAAGAAGAAAGGGTGAGGGAAAAAGCCAGGATGACGATTATTCAACTCTCGGGGGAAGAATCAGAAAAATTTGTCAAAACGGCTTATGACTATACATGGGAAGAGGTCTTAAAGGCGGCACCAGAGTACGGTCCTAAGTTGAGAAAGGCGATGTCAAAAGCCGCTATACCCAAGGGGACCTTTCCTTGGCAGTAAACCCCGTGAGAAAAGGCGGGGCTTCAACATCTCCCTCAATAAGAAATAAACATTTTTCTTCTACATCTTTGCCATAAACCCCGTAGGATGTGTACTATCCAACGGGGTAAATGACGGGGCCTTCTAACGGGGTGAACCAAAGAAGTTAACAGGATTCGTGATAGGATATTTTAGGTCAGACTGCGCTATTCCAATAAATGAGTGCAGCCTGACCTATTATTATGAAAGTAGGATAATGAAGATGAGAAAACTCAATACCCTATTTGATCATCTCATAAATACCCTGGCCGTTATTGCTGGTATTTTCATCATCTGCATGATGTTTATGGAATGCTACGAAGTTGTTTCAAGGTATTTTTTTCACCGTCCAACCATATGGTCAATAGAATTCTGCGAATATATGTTGTTCATCCTTGCATTTCTGGGCACGACTTGGGTTTTGCGAAAAAGGGCGCATATATCCGTAACCATTTTGCTCGAACGCCTAAAACCAAGAACCCAAATCTATTGCAACCTATTTTCATCTTTTATGGGGATCATCATTTCTTTGATTATCTTCTGGTTTAGTCTGAAAACTTCGTTCGAAAACTATGTTGTCGGAGTCAAAGTAGTAAAAACCTATGCTCTTCCAAAGTGGATATTTCTATCCTTCATTTCTTTAGGTTACCTCTTGCTCTTAGTCGAGTTCATAAGGCAATTCTCAGGCCATCTAAGAAGGTTAGAGTTGAAAAAAGCGGGAAAGAAGACCTCGTAGGGGAGGACACCAATGGAATGGTGGATGTGGTTTGTATTAATTATTGGGTCTTTCTTAGTCTTATTGGCGATTGGATTGCCTGTATTTTTGTCTTTTATGGCCGTGAACGTTGTATGCATCTATGTCATCTGGGGGGGCGGAGCTGGAATGTCCCAGTTCGTCCACAGTATCTTCAGCTCAATTAGTACCTTTGTCCTTCTTCCAATTCCTCTTTTTATCATCATGGGAGAAATACTCGTCTTTTCCGGGGTATTTGTTAAGGCGATCGATGTTCTGGATTTATGGATGGCACGTATTCCGGGCAGGTTATGTGTGATCGCTATAGGGGCTGCTACCATCTTCTCATGCATCAGCGGTTCCAGTATGGCATGCACAGCCATGTTAGGATCATTATTGCTTCCGGATATGCTCCGTCGTGGTTATCATAAATCGATCGCTGTTGGATCTTGTATGGCTGGTTCGCTGGATATGATTATCCCCCCAAGTGCTTTAGCTGTTGTTTTAGGATCTTTAGCAGATATTTCTATTGGAAAACTTTTGATCTCTGGATTATTACCTGGTTTTGTCATGGCGGGATTGTATGCAGCCTATATTCTGATCCGATGTAAGATTCAGCCCTCTATGGCTCCTCCTTACACTCCAAAACGTGTATCTTGGTCTGAAAAGATTATCCTTACCATAAAATATGTTGTCCCTTTTCTTGTCATTATTGTCATTGTTCTTGGAGTGATCATCCTGGGCTTAGCTACCCCAACAGAGTCGGCGGCCATAGGGACTCTGTCTTCTTTTATATTGGTCGCTCTTTACAAGAAACTAACCTGGAAAGTGATCATAGAAACCGTTAAGGGTTCTCTCCAAATTACAGTGATGATGTTTATGATTCTTACCGGAGCACAAGCTTTTGGCCAGATTTTGGCCTATACCGGGGCGAGCCAAGGCCTGCTAACATTTATTTTGGGATTTCATTTCCCTCCTTACCTTGTCCTGGCTGTGATGATGTTCATCTTATTATTCTTGGGTACGTTAATGGAGCAGGTCGCCATCATGATGATAACCATACCCATATTTATGCCCCTTGTGAGGTCCCTTGGATGGGATCCCGTGTGGTTTGGGCTACTCTACTTGATCAATATGTCGGCGGGGATGAAGTCCCCACCCTTTGGCTTGTGCCTCTTTGTGATGCAAGGCATTGTCCCTCCTGGAATTTCAACGATGGACATCTATAAATCTGTCACCCCATTTATTTTGTTGGACATGGTAGCCATCACAATTTTTGTTTTTTTCCCTCAGATCGTAACCATCTTGCCAAATCTTATGACTCGCTAAAAAGCTTGAAGAATAGCAATACTTGGCATTTAAAAAGAGAGAGTACAGATTAAGTCCTGACTTATTTGAAATGACCACCTAACCTAAACCCTATCAATCCCTTATGAGTAGCCCATTTAGAAACTTACTGAAACCGATCAAAATAAGTGAAATAGAAATCAAGAACAGAATTGCTATGGCACCCATGGGGATAGGTGGCATGACAAACCTCGATGGTGGGCCGGGGGCAAGAGCTTTAGACTACTATATCGAACGGGCTCGGGGAGGCGTCGGTCTGATTATTACCAGCCTCTTTAAAGTTGAAAATGAGATTGATTGCTTAGCTCAAGGTTTTATGCTCATCAGCCCTGTTGCATTAGCCCCTTTCGCTGAACTTGCAGAGACGGTTCATGCACTTGGGGCTAAGATCTTCGTTCAATTGACCGCAGGGTTCGGACGCGTTGCCTCTCCCCGCCTATTGCGTGGTAAACCTGTTTCCGCTTCAGCAATTCCTTATTATTGGAATCCTGCCATGATGTGTCAGGAACTTGCGACCAAGGAAGTCGAGAGGCTTGTCAAAGCGTTTGGACCTGTTTCACACATCCTGGCTGAGGCTGGCATCGATGGTGTGGAACTTCACGGCCATGAGGGCTATCTGTTTGACCAATTTACAACGGCTCTATGGAATCACAGGACCGATCGGTATGGAGGCGATCTTCCTGGCCGACTTTGTTTCCCCATCGAGGTTCTTAAGGAAATCAAGAAGCAGGTGGGGGATAACTTCCCTGTTCAATATCGCTTTGCCCTGAAACACTATATCAAGGGCTATAACTCCGGGGCCCTGCCTGGTGAGGAATATGTTGAGGCCGGCCAGAATATTGAGGAAGGGTTGAGAATGGCAAGAATACTGGAAGAGGTTGGCTTTGATGCCCTCCACGTTGATGCCGGCTGTTATGACAGTTGGTATTGGGCTCATCCACCAGGATATCAGAAGCATGGTTGTACGATGGATGTGGCCGAAGAAGTCAAGAAGATGGTAAAGATTCCAGTGATTGCGGTGGGGAGGCTTGACATACCAGAGCTTGCGGAACAGGTGATCGCGCATGGGAAAGCCGATATCGTCGCGATAGGACGTGGCCTATTGGCTGACCCCTTCTGGGTAAAGAAAGTAGAAGAAGGGCGACCCGAGCAGATCCGTCCGTGCATTGGCTGCCATGACGGTTGCATGAACAGATTGGTGAATGAAAAACCCCTCTCCTGTGCTGTTAACCCCGCGTGTGGACGGGAAGGAACTTATGCGTTACAGCCTGCCAGGGAGCATCAAAATGTTATGGTTATTGGAGGGGGGATCTCTGGTATGGAGGCAGCCAGAGTGGCTAAAGCGAGGGGACACAAGGTGGTCCTTTATGAAAAAGGCGACCAATTGGGTGGTCACCTTATCGAAGCCTCTGTCCCTGCTTTTAAGAAAGACGAATTAAGGCTTCTCAACTGGTATAAAAATGAACTTGAGAATCTTGGGGTTGAAGTTCATTTGAACACTGGGGTTACTCTGGATCTTATTGGCGAAAAGAAACCTGATGTGATTATCGTTTCTACCGGGTCAAAACCGGTCGTCCTGAATGCTCCTGGTGTTACGAAACAGAGGATCGTCATGACAGTGACGGACCTTCTCCTTGATAAGAAGAAGGCGGGAGAAACAGTGGTTGTGATAGGAGGAGGTCGGGTAGGATGTGAAACAGCTATCTGGTTGGCCCAACAAGGTAAAAAGGTCACGGTCGTGGAGAAACTGGATAAACTTATGTCCACGGATCCTCCTGTTCCCCGCATGAATAAGATGATGCTTTTGGATCTTCTTCGTTTCCACAAGGTGAATCTATTGACGAACACGAGCCTCCTTGAAGTGAAAGACAATGAGATTGTCGTTATCAATCAGTCATTCTCTAAGAATACTCTCAAAACAGATACCGTCGTCCTTGCCGTGGGACTGGCACCCGACCAAGATCTGTACCGCGACCTTCAAGGCAAAATTCATAACCTGTATCTCATTGGCGATTCCAGACAAGCCCGGAATATCATGGGTGGCATTTGGGATGCCTATGAGGTGGCTCGCACCATATGAAAAAATTGTTGATATCTATAGAAAACGGAAGGTTTCTTCATGAAAGGTGGGATGAAAAGAAGGGTTCTTCTGAGGGTCAACGGCGAAGACCATGAGGTACTCATCAAGTCCAATCGGACTCTTATTGAAGTTCTCAGGCAAGATCTTCACCTAATGGGCGCCAAGGAAGCATGTGGAATGGGGGCATGTGGGGCTTGCACCGTACTGGTAAATGGAAAGCCTGTTCATTCCTGCATGACCCTTGCCGAAGAAGTAGAAGGAAAAGAGGTGGAGACGATAGAAGGCCTGGCTCAGGGTGGTGAGCTCCATCCTCTCCAGAAAGCCTTCATGGACTATCATGCCTTCCAATGCGGATTCTGCACCCCGGGCATGATCATGGCCGCTAAGGCATTGCTGAATAGAAATCTTCACCCAACAGAGGAAGAAGTGAAAAGTGCAATATCGGGAAATCTCTGCAGGTGTACGGGCTATGGGAATATTGTTGAAGCCATCTTGAGCACTGCTCGAGAAATAGAAAAATAGTACATTGAGAAGCCATGGATCGTTTCCGATATGTGAATAAAGACATCAAAAGGACGGATGGGGCGCTCATCGTAACCGGAAGAGCGCAGTATACCGCGGATATAGAACACCCCGGTATGCTTTATGGGAAAATCCTAAGAAGTCCTCATTCACACGCCCGGATCAAGGAGATTAGATCAGAAAGCGCAAAGAAATTAAAAGGAGTTAAGGCGGTCGTCACAGGAAAGGAGATCGGTTACCGGAGATTCTCTTTTATCGATACACCAGCCTATCCTGCTGATGAGACGCCACTCGCCGTGGATAAAGTACGATTTATCGGAGAAGGGGTGGCCGCCGTTGCTGCTGCAACCGAAGAGATTGCTCTCAAAGCCCTCGCTCTGATTGAGGTTGAATATGAGGAGCTTCCCGCTGTTTTCGATCCCGAGGAGGCGTTGCAGGATGGAGCACCTGCTGTCCATGATGTGATCGAACCAAATACCACCACAGCCTGGGAGGATTTCGGCATCCCCAGAAAAGCGAGGCCTTATACCGTTGTTCATAACATCTCAAACAAGACTCTCATTGAATATGGGGATGTCGAAAAGGCATTTAAAGAGGCAGATTATGTCCGAGAAGACCGATTTATCATCCCAGCAACATCCCATGTTGCCATGGAACCTCACGCCGCAGTGGCGAATTACCAGCCCACTGGGAAGCTCGATGTCTGGCTTACCCATATGGGTTATGAACATAAAAGGTTTTGGCTGGCAAAGCTTCTCAATATTCCCATCAGCAGAGTGAAGGTCCATAGGACCTATGTGGGAGGGGCATTTGGAGGAAAATCAAGCTTCTTCCCCTATGAGTTCATCGCTGCCTACCTTTCGAAGCTCACCCTAAGACCTGTTAAGATCACTTTGTCGAGGGAAGAAGTATTTTCTGTCTGCCCTCCTTCGAGGAGGATGATCATCAGAGTAAAGACAGGGGTCAAACGTGAAGGAAGGATCACGGCCCAGCACGTAAAGATCATCGATGATGTCGGAGCCTATCGGAGCAGCTCGCCCACGGCCATGTACCTTGCCCATGTTTTCAGGAATCCAATCTACGATATCCCGAACGTAAGACACGAAGCTTTTGGCGTCTACACAAATAAACTCCCCACCGTAGCAAAAAGAGGCCACGGATTACCGCAGATGAGTTTTGCCGTTGAATCAAACCTCGATACGATCTGTGAGGACTTGGGCCTCGATAAGGTGGAAATGAGGCTGAAAAATTTCAGAAAGAAGGGCGATCTCCTCCCCAATGGGGATACGCTGACAAGCTATGCCCTTCCAGAATGTCTGAAACAGGCCGTGGCTGGGATTGGGTGGAATGAAAAGTATGATAAGAAAAGATTCAGAGGGCTGGGTATTGGGACAGCCTCTATGTTTTCCGGATCTCACAACTTCCCCTTTTCCAGTGCAGCCTTCGTTCGACTTAACCATGATGGCAGAGTTATCCTTTATTCGGGACAGACAGAATTCGGCAATGCCGTAGATACCGTGATGGCCCAAATCGTGGCAGAAGTGCTCAACTGCAGCATGGATGATGTCATCGTCCATTCAGGGGATTCCGAAGTCTGCCCTCATGACATTGGAAATTGGTTGAGCGCAGGAGTCTTTATATCAGGTAAGTCTGTCATGATGGCTGCCCTCGACCTTAAGGAACAGATGCTCACCTATGCCGAAGAAGGCCTCCGAACACCCATAGACCGCCTTGAGATGGTGAATGGATGGGTTGTATCGCAATCGGACAAAACAAACAGGGCCTCTTTTTCCGACATCTCAAAGTATGCGATCCAGAAGGCAGGTGGAGACCCCTTAATCGGAAAAGGATATTCGAAATGCGTACCCGAGGTCTATTTCTGGAAGGAAGAGTTCAACAAAATCGCATCCCTTTCTTCAGGGAAAGGTAGATTTACAGAAGCCTATGGTCTTGCTGCTGCTACAGCCGAGGTAGAGGTTCGTCCTGAAACGGGAGAGGTAAAAATCCTGAAAATGGTCGTTGCTGACGATTGTGGGACACCGATCAATGTGACCTCTGTGAAGGGACAGATTTTGAGTCAGGCGGTCATGGGTATTGGGGATGTTTTATTTGAAGAGGTAATGATGAAGAGCGGCAGGGTGATCAACCCAAATCTCCTCGAATATAAAATCCCTACGGTGACCGAAATCCCCCCGATCGACTCGGTCATTGTAGACAGTTACGAACCAAAGGGTCCTTTCGGTGCCAAAGAGGTGGGAGAGACTTCGAGAGCAGCCGTTATTGCGGCCATCGCCAATGCCATCTGCAATGCCATTAGGATACTTGAAGCAATATCGCCAGCCATGAAGACATAGGAGATGACGTTGCTGCCGGAATTTGAATACAAAAGACCAGAAAACCTTGGGGAGATCCTCGTCCTGCTTTCACAGTATGGGGAGGAAGCCGCCCTCCTTGCTGGTGGGACAGACCTCATCCCGAGAATGAAAATGGGGTTAAAACAACCCAAGGTCATTTTATCTCTCTCCGCAGTAAACGATCTTACTTATGTGCGTCAAGAGGGGGAAAGGCTCAAGATCGGCGCCTTCACAACGATTGATGAACTCCACCGTCATCCAACGATTGGCTACCATTATCCAGTTTTGTATGAGGCTGCCATGTCAACAGCCAGTGAAAACATTCGCCTCAGGGGCACCGTGGGTGGGAATATCATGCAGGACACACGGTGCATGGATTACAATCAATCGCAAGAGTGGAAGGTCTCCTCCAAAGCTTGTTTCAAAATGGGGGGCAGTATTTGCAACGCGGTGAAGAAAGGGAAGAGATGCTTCGCTACCTATTGCGGAGACCTCGCCCCTGCTCTCATTTCCCTGAGAGCCTCGATTTGCCTTGAAAGTAAAGAGGATAAACGGGAAATCCCGCTTGAAAACATCTTTACGGGAAATGGAGAATCACCTTTTTCGATCCGTCGGGGAGAACTACTCAAAGAGATAATCGTACCTCTTTCGAAAACATTAGGGGGATACAAAAAGCTAAGACTCAGGAGATCGATAGACTACCCCCTTGCCTCAATTGCCATGAGCAGGAACCAAGAAGGGACGGGGAGATTGGTTGTTGGAGCTGTAGGACCTTGTCCCAGGACTTATGAGTTTTCATCCTTTAACCAATTAGGTTCCCTCATAGAAAAAGCCTATGAAGATGCGACACCGGTGATGAATATGCCGCTGTCCCCCCTGTATCGGAAGCGGATGATCAGGTTGATGGCCACGGATCTCCTGAAGACGTTAAAGACGGGAGAATGCAGGATGAGGGACACCTCAAGAAGAGGTATCTGACCTTTTGAGGCAGAATAAGAAATAGAAAGTAATCCCGGAGACATATATGGCAAGCAAGTTCATATTAAAAGAATTAGCCCGATATGAAATCAATACCTATGCGGATATCATTTATCGGAATGCCCTACTCTATTCCGATGAGGAGGCATTCAAATATGGCTTGGAGAGAGTGACTTTCGCTGAATTTAATGCAAGGGTCAATAGCTTAATTCATGCCCTACAGAAAATGGGGGTTAAGAAAGGAGATGTTCTCGGAATTCTTTCGTGGAATTGCTTGGAGTATGTTGATGTTTATGGCGTCGCGATGAAAGGGGGATTCATTGCTTCGCCTTTCAATCCCCGGTTACAAGCGAATGAGCTTGATTACATTATCAATTATTCAGAAGCGAATACCCTTTTTGTAGGTCCCGAATTAGTAGAGATGGCCAATTCGCTCCGCCCACGCTTTCCTAAGGTTAAGAATTTTATCTCCTTTGAAGGTCCTGCCCAGGGGATGATTTTTCATCAGGACCTTTTGTCTACGTATTCAAGAGAGGAACCAGTCGTTGAAGTTGAGGAAGATGATCCGGTATTCCTATTCTATACCAGTGGCACGACCGGCATTCCTCGTGGTGCTTTATATACCCATACCCGTGCCATGGATGATACAAGAAGGTTTCCCGTAGCACTCAGTTTAGAACATGGGGATAGACACATTCAAATCATGCCACTCTTTCACGTGGGTGGCACTAAGAATTTTTGGGGTTACTTCTTTGTCGGGGGAAGTAATGTCATCATGCCGCAGAGATCCTTTGACCCGGCAGCTACGTTGAAGGCGATCCAGGATGAGAGGGCTACGGATATCCATATTGTACCAACTCATCTTGCGTCATTTCTTGCCCTCCCCAACGTCGATCAGTATGACCTGAGGAGCTTGAAAAGAATGTTTTATGCTGCCTCTCCAATGCCCCTCGAATTATTGAAAAAAGGGATGGAGAAATGGGGACCCATTTTTATGCAGTTTTATGGGGCAACCGAAGATGGGCCGAACGTCACCATGTTATCAAAGCAACAGCATGATGTGGTGAAAAAGTCTCCTGAGGAACAGAGGATCCTGACCTCTGCCGGCTTTCCCCATATCGGGGTGCATGTCAGGATCGTTGACGATAAGGATCATGATGTCGAACCAGGCGAAGTAGGAGAGATAATTGTAAAGAGTAAAGCGACGATGAAAGAGTGGTGGCATAAACCGGAAGAAACTCAAGAGACGATCGTGAACGGCTGGGTTCACACAGGCGATATGGGCCGATATGATGAAAGGGGCTACATCTATATTGTAGATCGCAAAAGAGATATGATTGTCTCCGGTGGAGAGAACATCTATCCGCGGGAGATAGAAGAGGTTCTTTACCAACATCCCTCGGTTCAAGAGGCAGCGGTGATAGGAATCCCTGATCCTTACTGGGTGGAAAGGGTTCATGCAGAGGTCGTATTAAAAGAGGGAGCAAGCGCAACATCTGAAGAACTGATAGACTTTTGCAAGAAGAGGATAGCCAGGTTTAAAGCGCCCAAATCTGTGGCATTTGTAGATTCGCTACCTAAAACCCCTTCTGGGAAGATATTGAAGAGAGAAGTCAGAGAAAAATACTGGACAGGCATGGAGAGACGGGTATAGAGTCTAAATGACAAGGGGAAATTTAGGCTTGACCAAAATTCGGCATCAGGATAGCCAGAGAGGATGAACATGGAAAAGAGATGGCACAAAGCTTGGCCGCCATGGGTCCCAAAGGTATTTGAGGTTGAAAAACCAATATCCGAATATCTCAGAGAATGGGCACAGATGACACCAGAAAGAATTGCATTAAGCTTCTACGGTCGAGACATAACGTACAAAGAATTGGATGGGATGATCGATCAATTAGCATGGGGCTTGTTAAGTCTGGGAATAAAAAAGGGAGATCGGATAGCCTTATATATGGAGAATTGCCCACAATTTGTGATCAGTTATTTTGCCATTCACAGGGCAGGTGGAGTGGTCGTACCCTTTAACCCAATGTTCAAGCATGCCGAGTTAGAATATGAAATGAACGATGCCCAAGCCGAGACACTCATTGCACTCAATTATCTTTACCCAGAGGTTGCAAAAATAAGGGAGCAGGTTCAATTGAGAAATGTGATTCTAACTTCTCTAATGGATTATCTCCCTGACAAACCTGTTTTGCCTTTACCTCCTGAAACAAAGGAGATGAAGCGCTCTTATCCCGACACTCTGAACTTTGTTGATCTTCTGAATAAGTCTCCATCCAAACCCCTATGTCATGTAACGGACATATACAAGGAACTTGCCCTTTTACTTTATACGGGAGGGACGACGGGCCTTCCAAAGGGAGCCATGATTAGCCATCATACCCTAACCATTGCAAGTATAGGGGCAAACCTCTGGTATCACCATAGAGAAGATGATGTGCATCTGGGGGTTACCCCATTCTTCCACACGATGGGACAACAACAGTTGATGTGCGCTCCTTTAGCTTCGGGCGGGAGAGTCGTCATCTTGTCAAGATTTGTTCCGGATATTGTAGCGAAAGCGATTGCCCAATACCGATGCACCTTTATGGTGGTACCGACGACCGCGCTCATCGCTCTTCTCAGTATGCCAGATATTAGACAGTATGACTTTGGTTCCTTCCGCTGTATTTGGAGCGGTGGAGCACCGATATCCGTTGAGATTCAAAAAAGAGTTAAAGAATTGGCACCGAAGGCAATCATTGGTGAAGGGTATGGTTTGACAGAATGTGTGTCCCAAGGCGGGGCCATTACACCCCTCTATCGTTATAAACCTGGGTTTGTCGGTACCCCCCATATCAGCGATATTAAAATCGTAGATTTACAGACAGGGCGAAACGAACTTCCTCCTAACGAGGAAGGAGAGATCATCATAAAGGGGCCAGCTATCATGTTAGGGTATTGGAACAAACCAGAGGAGACAAAAGAGGTTCTTAGGGACGGTTGGCTTCATACAGGAGATATTGGTTTGATGGATGAGGAAGGATATATCAAATTTTTAGGAAGAAAAAGGGAATTGATTAAATGCTCAGGGTACAGCGTTTTCCCCTCAGAAGTTGAGAACCTGCTTTATAGACATCCAGCGGTAGCAGAAGCGGCAGTTATTGGAATTCCTGACTCCTACCGGGGTGAAAGTCCGAAGGTATTTATTGTTTTAAAATCGGATTACAAAGGAAAAATCAGAGAAGAAGAGATCATAGAATGGTGCAAAGAAAACATGGCTGCTTATAAACGTCCTCGTCTCGTCGAGTTCAAAGAGGAACTACCCAAAAGTGCTGCGGGAAAAATATTGCGGAGAATCTTAAAAGAAGAGGATGAAAAAAAAGTTAAAGGAGGCGATCGCTGAAAGGGGATTTCTATGTCTTACGAAAAGCTATTTGATCTAACGAATAAAGTGGCTCTCATCGTGGGAGCAGCCGGCGGGCTTGCTGGAGAAACATGTCTGGGGTTGGCTGATTTTGGAGTGACTTTAGCGCTGGCAGATATCGATTCTGAAGGATTAGGTGGTGTCTGTAACGAGTTAGGCAAAAAGGGGATTAGAACCTGGTCCAAGGGGGTAGACGTATCGGATGGTACTTCTGTAGAAGAATTAATGAAGGACCTGTATAAGCAATTTGGTCGGCTGGACATTCTCATTAACTTTGCCGGTGTGGTATGGCCAACCCCGGTTGAAAGAATCAAAATTGCAGAGTTTCAAAAGATTATCGACATTAATCTTAAAGGTTCTTTTATTTTGGCTCAGCAGAGTTTATCCGTAATGCTGCCGCAGGGCTCTGGAAAAATCATTCTGGTTGGTTCTGTTTCGGGTCACATCGGAAGACCCTTCTCAGCACACTATGCCGCCAGTAAAGGAGGAGTCCATGCGATGGTAAGGACGATGGCTGTAGAAATGGCGAAGAATAACATTCAGATCAATTCGATCGCTCCTGTCTTTACTCTGACAAAAATGAGTGAGGATGTCCTTGCAGACCCAGAGATGAAGAAATCCATCATTTCAACCATTCCTATGGGCCGTCTCGGTCTTCCTTCCGATTTAGTTGGGGCAATGATCTTTCTTTCCAGCAACGCCTCGGATTTTATTACCGGCCATACCATTTTCGTAGATGGGGGTTGCACGATCAGCTGAGCATGTCGTAATCGGGCTTAGAGAGGAGGTGAAAAATAGAACAATTCTTAACAGAATAATTTCGAAATGGGGACAAATCAAATAGAGGAGGTGGAGAAAATGAAAAAAACTAAGAGATGGATTGTAGGTTTAATGATTGCTTTTATGTTCTTAGGGATGGTGGACCTCGGCATAGCTTTGGGACAAACCCAAAAACTTGAGTTGAAGCTGCAAAGTCATCTAATACAGCCTGAGGTGGATCGCACAGTGGCATACTTTAAGTACATGGTGGAGAAGTTGACTCAAGGACAGATCACGATTGCGCTATATCCTGTGGGGGCAATCGTGCCAGCGAAAGAAATGCTTACGGCCGTAAGGAGGGGAGTGCTTGATATGGTCCAATGTATGGAGGGATACTGGGCCGGTGAAGTTCCGGGAAGCGAGGCCGCGAATGGCTTGCCTTTTGCCTTCCAAACCTATGAGGAAGCTTGGTTTTTCATGTGGAAAGCTGGGCTTGTCGATATCATGCGGGAAGAATATGCTAAACATAATGTTTATTATATCCCATTTGAGGCCTTTCAGACCGAGCTCATGACAAAGAAACCAATTAACAGAATAGAGGATTTGAAAGGAATGAAGTTAAGATCTGGTGGTGCCATAGCCGAGTGGTTGAAAAAGTGCGGAGCTTCGACTGTGTTCATCGCCGGGGGTGAGCTTTATACGGCATTAGCTACCGGTGTTGCTGACGGAGCCCATTGGGGCCATGCAGGGCCAATGTACGAAATGAAGTTTCACGAAGTTTTAAAGTATTTTATGAGGCCCGCGATTCTATGGGGTTCTTGGAACCAGTTATACGTCAATATGGACTTGTGGAAGAAGTTGACCTCACAGCAGCGAATAGCCATTGAAACGGCGGCTCAGGCTAGTGCCTACTTTTCTACCTTGCATACTCAAATGCTATCGAGAAGATCTCTGCAAAGTATGGAGAGAGATCATGGCGTTCGAGTGACTGTACTATCTTCTGAAGAAGTGGAAAAGGGGAGAAACCTGGCTATGGAAACCTGGGATGTGATTGCCAAGAAGAATCCCAGGAACGCCCAAATAGTAGACATGGTAAAAGCCTTTATCAAAGACAAAGAAATTCCTTCAAAGATAAAAAAGTACCCATGGTAAACAATAAGGAAGTTTAGGGGGAAGAGAGTTCTCTTCCCCCTAAACTTAAAAAAATTGCCGCAGTCAAAGAAAGGGGCAAAGGGGTGAGCTCTTTATTGCATTTCATTGATAATATCAGTAAGTGGACAGGGAGGGTTGTTAGTTTCTTGATCGTTGCCTTGACATTTTTCATTTGCATTGAGGTGGTGGCAAGATATTTATTAAATCGTCCTACTATTTGGGTCCAGGAGACTTCGGCAATGGTTTTCGGAACTTACATTATCATAGGGGGGGCCTATACCCTTTACACCGGAGGACATGTCAACATGGATGTGGTATACGGGCGCTTCTCTCCAAAGGGAAGAGCCATTATAGACGTGATCACGTTTTGGTTTTTCCTCCTCTTTTGTGGGGCACTATTGTGGATGGGAGGGGATTCAGCTTGGAGAGCTTTAAGGAGTTTGGAGCACTCTGGTAGTATATGGAACCCACCCGTCTATCCCATCAAGCTAATGATGCCCATAGGGGTTCTCTTGCTCTTCCTTCAAGGGCTGGCAAAATTTGTCCGGGATGTAAGAACGATAGCTACGGGGGGGCATGATGCACACTGAGCTAATCACATTAATCCTTTTTGTATCTCTTGTTCTACTGCTTATATCAGGTCTACCGCTTGCTTTCGGCATGGGGGGCGTGGCTGCCCTGATTGTTCTTGTTTTGTCGGGTCCCCAATCTCTTTCCATTCTTTCCAGCATCACATACGGAGTGATGGATAATTTTGTTCTTACGGCCATACCTTTGTTCATCTTCATGGGTCTGGTTTTAGAGCGTTCAGGCGTTGCGGATGACGTCTTTGCAATGATGTACAAATGGATAGGGAGCATCAAAGGCGGTTTAGCGATCGGGACCGTAATCATCTGTACAATATTTGCTGCCTGCACAGGAGTAAGCGGTGCGGCTACTGTAACCATGGGAGTGATCGCCCTTCCTGCGATGCTCAGGTATAATTACCATAAATCGATCGCAGTGGGCTGCATTTCTGCAGGGGGTGCTCTGGGAATCCTTATCCCTCCAAGTGTATTGATGATCGTCTATGGCATCTTTTCGGGAGAGTCCATCGGCCAGTTATATGCCGGAGGTGTTTTCCCAGGATTGCTCCTCTCCGCTCTATTCATCATCTATATAGTAATCAGATGTCACTTCCAACCACACTTAGGTCCCCCAATCCCACCCGAAGAGAGGGCCACCTGGAGGGAGAGAATGACTTCTCTCCGAGGAGTGATTCTGCCCATGCTTCTGGTCGTTATCGTTCTGGGAACGATTTTTAAGGGAGTTTGTACCGCAACTGAAGCGGCTGCTATAGGCTGTGCGGGCAGCCTACTTTGCGCTGCCATTTATCGTAGACTTAACTGGAAACTTCTCACAGAAGCTTGTTATGAAGGGCTGCGACTTTCCTGCATGGTTATATGGATCATCATTGGAGGTTCGTGCTTTGCTTCCCTCTACACCTATGTCGGAGCTCTTGAGTTTATAAAAGGGGTAGTAGCCGTACTGCCGGTGTCACGTTATCTTGTCCTTGCCGGAATGCAGTTCACCCTCTTTATACTGGGCTGTCTGATGGATCCTGGGGGTATCCTAATGATCACCGTTCCCATTTTTGTCCCGGTAATCAAAATGCTGGGCTTTGACGCAGTTTGGTTTGGGGTCCTTTTTATCGTTAATATGGAAATGGCCTATTTGACTCCCCCCTTTGGTTTCAATCTTTTTTACATGAAAGCGATTGTTCCCAAAACGATAACCATGATGGACATATACAAATCAATAGTGCCATTTGTAGCACTGCAAGCGATAGGCCTGGTAATTTGTATTTTATTTCCAAAAATCATTTTGTGGTTACCTCAAACCCTTTTTAGGTAATGACTTTTACAAAAATTCCTTGAGGAAAAAATGGACTTTAATCTAACGCCGAAACAACTTGAGATTAAAAAATTGGCCAGGGAGTTTGCAGAAAGGGAATTCCCAAGAGTTGCAAAGAAGTGTGATCGGGAAGAGACTTTTGATTTCGAACTCATAAAAAAGGCCTGTGAGGCAGGGTTAAATGGGATATTTATCGATAAGGACTATGGGGGAGCAGGGTTTGGATACCTTGAAAATGCCTTTGTTATGGAGGAATTCTGGCGAGTCGATCCCGGCTTGGGAGGAGCACTCACCTGTGTGACCTTTGGAAGCGAAATGATCCTTCTCTTTGGATCTGAGAATCAGAAAAGAAAGTACCTCCCGCCTTTATGTAAGGGCGAAGCGATCAGTGCGGTCGGTGTGACCGAACCCGATGCAGGGAGCGATGTCTTAGCCATTTCCACCAGAGCAGAGAAGGAAGGGGACGAATATATCATCAATGGCTCAAAGATGTTTATCTCCAATGGGACGATTGCAAACTTTTTCATAACCCTTTGCCTGACCAATCCGGATTCGAACTCAAAGCATGAAAGACACAGCGTCATTATCATTGAAGCCAATAGGCCTGGTCTTGAGAGAGACAAGCTCAAAGGAAAGATGGGCATACGAGCCCATGACACAGCAAGAATTAGTTTTAATGGCGTAAGGGTGCCCAAGGAAAATCTGATCGGGGAGGAGGGAAAAGGATTTAATTGTTTCATGGCGTTTTTCAACCGCTCGAGGGCCTATGTGGCAGGACAGGGGGTGGGGATTGCTCAAGGGGCTTTGGAGTTAGCGGTTCAATTTGTAAAGAAACGGAAGACCCTGAGAAAAAACCTTGCCCAACTTCATATCGCTCAGTATAAATTGGCAGAAATGGCAACATGGGTGGAGACCGCTCGAAACCTGGTTTACAAAGCAGCCTGGAATGTCGATAGAGGGAAAATAGAACCTGCCCTCATCTCTATGTCTAAATGGTACGCTGGAGAAGTGGGTGTAAAAGTCGTGAATGAAGCCCTACAGTTACACGAGGGATATGGTGGCTTAGATGAATACGATATTAGCCGGTTTTATAGGGATGCAAAGATTGTAGAAATATATGAGGGAACGAAAGAGATAGAGAAACTAGTCATAGCAAGGCAGCTATTGAAAGGAACAATATTATGAATGACCGAGGTGTGAAATAATGAAACTTCAAGGTAAGGTAGCCATTGTCACAGGGGCAAGTCGTGGGATAGGAAGGGCCATTGCAATTGGTTTTGCTCAAGAGGGAGCGGATGTAATTGTTGCAGCACGGTCAGAGTTGGAAAAAAAGGAGTTACCTGGAACGATATACAAAACCGTAGAGGAGATACAAACATTGGGCCGCCGAGCTCTTGCATTAAAGTGTGATGTGACTGATGAGACCAGTGTTAATGAGACGGTTAAAAGGACGATCGCTGAATTTGGTGGGATAGATATCCTGGTCAACAATGCAGGCGTTGCCTTTTATTATCCAGTCATAGAAACGCCCCTTCGGCGCTGGGAGTTGGTCTTGAGGGTGAATTTGACTGGAGCTTTTCTCTGTTCGAGGGCAATGCTTCCTAAAATGATAGAGCAAAGGAGAGGGAGTATCATTAATATTTCTTCTTTGGCCGCCAATGAAAGGGATGGGGCTACGGTCTCTACCGGTTTAGCTTATGGAGTGGCCAAGGCTGGTCTTGAGCGATTCACTTGGGGGCTTGCAGCAGAGATGGGTAAGTTCAACATTGCTGTGAATTGCCTCAAGCCTCAACATGTGGTCGATACGGAGGGCATGAGATTTTGGGTGAAAGAGGAGGAGAGAAAAGATTGGGTTTCACCTGAAAAAATGGCTAAGTGTGCCGTTTTTTTGGCGCAACAGGATGCCGGCGGGGTCACTGGAACGGTGGCAACGGATGAAGAGCTTTGTGCTTGGCATGGTCTATAAAATTTAGAAAGTCTGTATAGGATATGGCTTGATAAAAATATGAAGGAGGGTTTTAAATGCCAATTAGAACACCGCAGCAATATTACGAAGGGTTGAGGGATGGTAGGGTCGTTTATATGGGGGGAAAGAAAATCAAAGATGTCACCAAGGACCCTATTCTTGGGATTGCCTGTGATTGGTGTGCTATGGACTATGCCCTCATGCAGGATCCTCGCTACCAGCCCATTCTCACACGGAAGAACGAGAAAGGAGAACTGGAGAGCGTTCTTTTTTACCCAACAAAGACCATTGAGGATCTCCTGAGGCGAAGGGAGATTATTCAGACCGGCAGCAGAATATGCTATGGCAAATCCCCGAGTGCCAAATTCACCGGCATCGATGCATTAAATGCATTAACCGTTGTTTCCAGACGCATGGACAAGCGGTTCGGCACCAACTATACAGAGCGTGTTGAAAAGTTTCGCAAGCATTTATTGGAACACGACAGTGCAGTGGCTGCAGGCATGACTGATGTGAAAGGCAACAGGACCCTCCGCCCGGCACAACAAAGGCCCCATCAGGACTATTACGTGAGAATCATTGATGAGACGGATGAAGGCATCGTGGTGAGGGGGGCGAAAGCCCATATCAGCTTGGCACCCGTTGTTGATGAAATCATTGTCATTCCCACCCGTAACATGCATGAGGAAGATAAGGACTATGCTGTGGCCTTTGCTGTCTCTCCCAGTGCCAAAGGCATTACGTTAATACCAGCAAGACCCGATATCAGCGAGGAAGATGTGGGCAATTTCTTCGACCATCCGATTACGGCCAGTATATACCTTGCTGACAGCATGATTATCTTCGATGATGTTTTTGTGCCGAGCGAAAGAGTGTTTATGAAGCGAGAGTGGACTTTTGCCGCTGATTATGCTTATGTGTTTGCCGATTTTCACCGGCTCAGTTCCGATGCCATCCAGGCCATAGAGAATGAAATGCTTCTTGGAATGGGAGCCCTGATGGCTGAGTACAATGGCCTTGAAAGAGCCCCGGCAATTCGGGAAATGCTTACCTGGTTAGCTATGTATGCTCAAATAACAGAGGCCTTGGGCAGGGCTGCCTGTGACCACTGCATCACAGAACCTGAATCAGGTCTGGTTATTCCTAATCCGGTTTACTCCAATATGAGTAAGCTCTATGGATCCGATCATTACCATCAGGCAACCAAGTATGTTCAAGACATTGCTGGGGGTATTGTTGCGACGATCCCTTCGTACAAAGATTGGCAAAACCCAGAGACACGCAAGATGATGGAGAAATACCTTGGAGGGAAAGAGGGTATTCTCACCGAGAACAGGATTAAGCTGATAAATCTTATTAGGGATTACGCCTCTTCATACGAATCGGTTCTCAGAATTCACGCCGAGGGTTCTTTGGCGGCGCAGAGACTCTCTGTGTATAATCTGGCCGATTTTGGGAGATGTAAGGCGATGGCAAAACATGCAGCGAGAATTAAGGATGGTACGGAGCACCCTCTTTTTAAAGATCTGCCCGAGTTTCCACCCAGGATTCGATAGTCTAATAGGAAGTGTGTGCTAAATTTTGTTGAAATTTGAGTGACTCCTTAAATGTTGTTAATCTCTTAATCCAGTGAGGAAAAGAAACACACCGCCAAGAAAGGATCCAGGGATGAAGAGGATATTACGGAAATGAGAAAGGAATCAAGATGAGATGGAGGAGGTTGAAAAAGATCTAAGAACTTGCTTTGATTGCGTTGGAAGTATATATGAGGACGGAGTTGATTTAGGTCTTGATTCTCATTGGGTTGTGGCATGTGAAGGAGGTTTTGGAGCAGGAGGCGAAGGAGTTAACTGTGGAGCGGTACAAGCGTAAGGGATTGCCTCGTTATGATCGGTGGGGGAAGCAAGGGGGATCTGGATACCTGTTGGGTCAGAAGCTACTGATACAGGATGACAGTCTTTTTAGTGCTTCATCGAAAAGTTAAAGAGTTCAGTAAGAATAACCAGAGATTTAACCTCAGCCTATGAAGACGTGCTTACCATCCACGCTGAGGCCTCCATGGCAGCGCAGAAGCTTTTCATCTATGTCTTAGCTGACTTTGAGAGGTATAAAGCAGCAACAAAGCGGGCAGCAAGGATTGAGGATGGGTGGAAAGATCCTGTCTATTCTCCATTACCCCCATTCCCGGTAAAGCTGTAATCACTGTTTTAAAAGGATAGATGCTGAAATAATTCTGTTTCAGAAGGAAGGGAGAACAAAATGAAAGACATCGTGATTGTTGAAGGGGTAAGGACGCCCTTTAGTCCCTTTGGTGGTCCTCTAAGGGACATCCCGAGTATTGAACTGGGGGCTTGTGTGATGAAGGAGATTATGAACCGGTCGGGTCTAAAGGGAAATCAGATCGATGAGATCTTCTACGGAATGACCCTGATGGCAGAGGCGGCCCTTTACAACAACGTTTGTGCTCGCCAGGCAGCTTTGCTTGCTGGCCTTCCACCGGAGCAAGTTTCCCTCACCATTGACAGGGCCTGTTGTTCATCCATGACCAGTGCTATTTTGGCATTCCGGACGATCAAATCAGGAGAAGGAGATGTGATCATGGCAGTGGGCGCAGAGAACATGAGTCATTGTCCGCAGATTGGACCTCCTGAATTACGCTGGGGACAGAGATTAGGGCCGATCGTTTTCAGAGATTGCATTGCCCCAATTGGACATCCCAATTTTCCACCTGAGGCGGTAAATGCGGGGGAGGTTGCAGTGCAATATGGCATCGGTCGTGAGGAGCAGGATGAATGGGCCTATCGGAGTCAGATGCGATATCAGCAGGCCAAAAAGACAGCGAAGTTTAAGATCGGAGAGGAGTTGACGCCAGTCGAGGTTCCTCAGAAGAAAGGCCCATCTTTGATTTTTAATGAAGACGCATTTCCAAAGCCTGAGACGACCTTAGAAAAGCTGGCCAGGCTGAATACCATTTACGGGAGTCCAACCGTCACGCCAGGTAATGCTCCGGGGCTCGACACAGGGGCTTCGGCCCTATTGATTATGTCAGGGGAGAAGGCAAGGGAATTCAATTTGAAGCCTTTGACGAGGTTGATAGCCACGGCGAGTGTGTGCACAGAGCCAACTATGTTAGCGATCAATCCGGGCTACGCAATCAAGAAGGTTCTTTCTAAAGCAGGCATGACAGTTGATGAGGTCGATCTATTTGAAATTAATGAGGCCTTTGCAGCCGTTCCTCTGGTAAGCAGCAAAATTTTGGGGGATGGAGATGAGGCAAAAACGAAAAAGATTAGAGAAAGATTAAACGTGAATGGAGGCGCCATTGCTATTGGCCATCCTGTGGGGGCCAGTGGAGCAAGGATCATTATGACTCTCATGTATGAATTGAGAAGACAGGGAGGAGGTTATGGAGTAGCTGCCATTTGCGGAGGTCTTTCCCAAGGGGATGCGGTTCTGATCAAGGTCGAATAGAATTACTGGTTGAATGACCATCTTTAAGAAACATCCACTTCTTAAGAGGGAGGTGAAATGTGGAGGGATTATGGGCATCAATAGAGTTGGAATCTTAGGCGCCGGGACGATGGGCGGGGGCATAGCCCAGGTCTTAGCCCAAGCAGGATTTCAGGTAGCGATCTTGGATCTTTCAGAGGCATTGGTAAAGGGAGGGGTCGAAAAGATAGAAAAAAATCTTTCAAGAAGTGTTGAAAAGGGGAAGTTTTCTTCCCAAGAAAAAGAGAATATTTTTCAAAGGATCAAGCCCACAATTCATATTGAGAACCTGAAAGATTCTGAATTGATTATCGACGCGGTATTTGAGGATCTGAAATTAAAGATCAGCCTCTTTAAGAGACTGGATACGCTCTGCTCTCCGGAGACGATCTTTGCATCCAATACTTCTACGCTTTCGATCACACAAATGGCTGCCGAGGTTTCTCGATCCAAGAGATTCTTGGGGCTCCATTTCTTCAATCCTGTTCCCGTGATGAGATTGGTTGAGGTCATTACGGGTCTTCAGACATCTAAGGAAGCAATCGACATATGTATGGATTTCGTTAAAAGGTTAAAAAAGACCCCCATACAGGTGCGCGACTGTCCGGGCTTTTTAGTGAACAGAATATTCTTGCCCTATGCGGGCGAGGCGATGTTAGCTGCTCAGGAAGGGGCAGCGTCGCCTCAAGAAATTGATGAATCCGTAAAAACAATGGGTTTCCCCATGGGGCCCCTCACTTTGAACGATATGGTGGGGATTGATGTGGGAGTTCATACCTTTCCCATTATGTATGAGGCCTATGGAGAAAGGTTTCCCGTACCCCTACTTTTCGAGAGATTGCTTAAGGCAGGACGATTGGGTGTGAAATCAGGAAAAGGAATTTATATAAATGGAAAAGTTGATGACGAATTTGTCGAAATTGTTAGAAACATCCAGAATGAGACAGGAGTAAGAAATACTGAATTCTCAGCAGAGAGATTGATATTAAGGCAAGTGAATGAAGCAATATGTTGCCTGCAAGAAAAGATAGCAACGGCCGAAGATATTGATCGAGCCATGATATTAGGAACGGGCTTTCCTTCTGATGAGAAGGGCGTTGGAGGTCCTCTCCATTGGGCTGATGAAAAAGGATTGGATTGGGTCTTAGACAGACTGAATCATTTCAAGAATACTCTGGGCCCTCGCTTTTGGCCTCACTTTTTGCTCAAGCAATTCGCTGCAGCGGGGTATCTGGGTAAGAAGACGCAAAAAGGCTTTTTTGAATATTGAAGTAATCACTTTCGAAAACGGCTTTGCAGAAATAAATTTACTCGAGAAGGTTTGGAATGAGAATCCAACGGATGAGTGCGGCGACATTTCGTATCACCTCGCTTCGTGGGAAGATCATTATGCTTGACCCGTGGCTGGTGAATGATCCGATATGGCCATTGGATGAGCGGGATCTCAAGAAACTTACATGAACACTCTAAGGATATTACTTTCCTCTACCGATATCCTCCCCACGATAAGGAGTCCTGAATCTAGAAAAAATCTACAAGATTAAAAAGCCGCATAATGTTTGATGTGTGATTCGTTGAATTAAAAGGTTTTCGAACATTTGACCTGAGACAAGGGCTCTTTATCATAACAGATTTGAAAGCACAGGGGGTGGAAATGGAAGAAAACAAATCCTATCTTAAGCCGACACCGATCATTGATTGCGACCATTGGACTATTAAAGAAAAAGCGGATGAATTAACGAAAAGACAAAAAGAGGTCAAAGAGAAAGCGAGAAACCTTTTTTACTTTGTAAGGGATGAGATTAAATATGATCCCTATATGCCAAGATACTTGCAAGAGCACTTTCGTGCCAGTAATACATTGGTTAGAAAAGATGGATTCTGCGTTCAAAAGGCAGTTCTTCTTGTCGCTTTAAGCCGGGCGGTTGGAATTCCCGCTCGAATAGGATTTGCTGTGATTAGGAATCATCTCCTGCCTGAGAAGATGGCGAAAATGATTCATGGCAATACGCTTCCTGAGCACGGGTATGCCGAATTGTATCTTAGGGATCGATGGATTAAAACAACTCCCGTTTTCGATTTGGAGATGTGTCAGAAAAATAGAATCATTCCGGTAGAGTTCGATGGTGAAAATGATGCGAAGTTCCATTCTCATAACCAGGACGGCCAGTTACATATCGAGTATGTCATGGACCGTGGACCTTATGATGATGTCCCGCTGGACGCCATCCGAGAATGGCTCATCCCTGTGTTAAGACCAGAGGCCAAAAGCCTGATTCTCGGGAGTGAGTCTTAGCAAATAGAATACATCCTATAGGAGGACGTTTATGCAATCATTTCCTTGGTGGACGGAAGAACAAAAGAAATTTGAGCAAGAGATGAAGGCTTTTACAGAAGAAGTAATGCCGAGAGATGCAGAGACAAGGTGGAAAAGGGAATTTCCGTGGGATATCTTCGAAAAACTAGGGGAGAAGAAGTATACGGGTGCTGGTATTCCAAAAGAGTATGGGGGATTAGGATTGGGAGCTACTGGCGCCTGTATCGCGGCTGAAGCACTCAATCGAATGCCAGGGGTAGGTCGAGCCTTTGTAGGGAACATGTTGGGGGGGCTAAGGCAGACTATTGAATACGGAACTGAGGAGCAGAAAAAAAGATTTCTCCCCAGGATTGCAAGGGGAGAGATTGGGGCTATTGTGATCACTGAGCCTTTTGTAGGGACAGATGCTGCGGCTATTGAAACGACTGCCACGCGTAAAGGAGACTTTTATATTTTAAATGGCAAGAAGAGATTTATCGTCTCAGCGGGGGTGGCAAGTAGATACATGGTTTATGCGCGCACCAGTGACGATCCGGAGGATAGGCGGAATTATCGGCATCTTACTGCCTTCATTGTTGAAAAAGGCGTCCAGGGTTTTACAGTTGAGAAGATCAACGAGATCATGGGCTTTGAGAACATACAGAATGGGGTATTAAATTTTGATGAAGTTGCTGTGCCAGTAGGAAATCGCATCGGGGAGGAAGGGCAAGGATGGAGGGTGATGACGGCTGGTCTCAATTTCGAAAGAACGATGATTTGTGCACAAACATTAGGTTGGACGCGTGAACTCTTAAGGAATGTTGTCCCTTACGCTCAAAGGAGGGTTCAATTTGGGAAGCCAACCATCGATTTAGTGAATAATCAATTCAAAATTGCGGACTTGATTATGCAAGTAAATATTGCAAGACTGATGACCTACTATACAGCGTATTTATGGGACCTCGGGTGGGATATAACATTAGAGTCCAATATGGGCAAAGTTTTCATCTGTGAAGGGGCCATAAGAACCGCCTTAGATGCCATTCAGGTCATGGGCGGGGATGGGGTTACGCCTTTTTATCCCCTTACGGCCCTGATGAATGTGTCCAAGGTCGAGAATATCTCCGGTGGGTCAATGGAGGCCTTAAGGCTTGTTATATATAGAACTGCATTGAGACAAATGGCCGATGAATTCAAAATGCCCCGTCGAGTCATCCATGAAGAACTGGGGGTTCCGGTTCCGGCAGCTTCTTTGCCAGAAAAACAAAAAACCATCGATGAGGAAAGCCTTCTCAAATTGCTGGCTGAGGACTATCGAGTAAACCCTGGTCTTTACATGAGCCGTGCGGAAATAAAAGAATCTTTTGATGTGGATGATACAAAGCTGGATGAATTGCTCCTTTCATTGGAGAAAAAAGGCCTGGTGAAGCTTTATCGAGAGAAAAAGGGGATTGCTCTATCAAAAGCCACCTATGATGGGTTGAAAAAGGCCTATCCTCAAGAATATTATCGGTGGTTTCCTTCCTGGGCCAAAGAGAACAATTTCTTCTAAATAAATGGAAAATGGGAGGAGTAAAACGAGGCCGAGAAGAGAAGAAAGTGGGTTAACGAGCTCATTCTTTATGGATTGAAAAAGATTCGATGGGTGTGTCCCCATTTAAGAAAGGGAGGAGGTGAAAATGAATGGTTATAGGAGATATGCTTCTAAGGGATGCGAACAAGTTTCCTGAAAAAATAGCTATTGTTTCGAAGGACTTTTCCATAAGCTATCAGGCATTAAATGAGAGGGTGAATCGTTTAGCCAATGCTTTATTGAAGAAAGGATTGAAGAAAAGAGATCGCATTGGAGTCCTGGTTCATAGCTGCCACCAATTCATTGAGATATACTTTGCTGCTGCAAAAACAGGGGGTATCTTCTGCCCGTACAACAATCATTTGAAAGAAAGGGAGATTCTTGACATCATAAATTATTCAAGTCCAAGATTTCTCTTTCTGGATGAGGATTATGGGGAAATGATTGAATCGATAAAGCCCCATGTGGAAACTGTGAAACACTATATTTGTCTTCAGAAACCCAGAAGGTCTTTTATGAAGGATTATGAAGGATTGCTTTCAAAAGGGGATAGGAAAGAACCTAAGGTTAATATTCGAGACAGTGATATCATGAGTATCTTCTTTACAGCAGGGACAACAGGGAGGCCCAAAGGGGCGATGCGAACCCACAGGCACGTCGTCTCCAATGCCATCACAGGGGTCATCGAGTTGAAGGTCTCGTACAACGAGAAGGCAATCATATCCTTTCCCATGTATCACGTTTCTTGTGAAGATAACATTGGCCGCCATTTCTTCATGCCAAATACCCTTTTTATTAAACGTGAAGGCCAATTTGATCCAAAAGAGGTGTTGGAACTTATCTCAACGGAGAGGATTACTATGTGTCAGCTTGTTCCAACAATGATTAATGCTCTTCTTCAGTATCCGGAGATTGACAGATATGATCTAAATAGTTTGAGGTTGATCATGTATGCAGCAGCTCCGATGCCAGTGGAACTTCTGAAAAGGGCCTTGCGAACATTTAAGTGCGGTTTTGCCCAGTTTTATGGTCAGACAGAAAGTGGTCCATTGATGACTATTTTATACCCCGAAGATCACGTCCTGGGGGGTAATGAGAGGCAGCTTCAGAGGCTCGGCTCAGCCGGAAGGCCGGTCATTTCCTATGAAATAAGAGTTGTTAATGAAGAAGGTAAGGATGTCTCGGTTGGTGAAGTAGGTGAGATAATAGGTAAAAGTGAAGCGATGATGAAACGTTACTGGAGACTTCAAAAAGAATCTGAAAAAAAATTAAAAGACGGGTGGCTTCATACAGGGGATCTTGGAAGGTTTGATGAGGATGGTTATCTCTATATCGTCGATAGGAAAGACGACATGATCATTAGTGGGGGGGTGAATATATATCCCCGTGAGGTGGAAGAAGTTCTTTACCAACATCCCTCTGTGCTTGAGGCATCCGTGATTGGAGTACCTGATGATTACTGGGGAGAAGCAGTAAAGGCGATCATTGTTCCAAAGGAGAACGCAAGTATCTCAGAGGAGGATATCGTAAGATTTTGTGGGGAACATCTTGCTGGTTACAAGAAGCCTAAGTCAGTTGAGTTTTGGAAGGAATTGCCTAAGAGCCCACAGGGGAAAATACTAAAAAAGGATATTCGAAAGAGATATTTAAGCAAACCTCTCTGAGGGATGGAGATGGAAAAAATTGAAATGGTACCTCCTTTTTCGAAGAGGTTACGTGTAGATTGTGTTTATGGCGAAGGCTATCATTACTACCTACGTTCTTATAGAAGGGATCGTAGTTATTTGTGAAATTGAAAAACTAATATGCATCATGTTAAAATTTCAAGGGGGGTTAGTTTATGGATTTTGAATTGAGCAATCGACAAAAACAGATTCGTATGGCAGCCCGGGAGTTTGCCGAGGGGGAATTAGCGCCTATTGGCAAAGACTGCGAGTCCAAAGGAGAGTTTCCAAGAGATCTTATTAAAAAAGCGGCTCAATTGGGTTTCGTCGGCGTCTATATCAAGAAAGAGTATGGCGGCCTTGGCCTAGGTTCTCTTGAACATAGCATCATCCTGGAGGAATTCTGGAGGGCCGAGCCTGGGCTTGGCCAAGTATTTTCTCAAACGACATTTGGTGCCCAAGAACTGTTACTGTATGGTTCTGAGGAACAGAAGAAGAAATACCTTATGCCCTTAGTCAAAGGGGACTGGGTCATGGGTTTCGCCATCACCGAATCTGAGGCTGGAAGCGATGCAGCCTCTGCCATTACTCGAGCGGAGATCGTTGGCAATGAGTATGTGATCAACGGCAATAAAGTGATGATCAGCAACGGCACAGAGGCCAAGTTCCTTTTAGTCTACTGTTTGACTCATCCGGAAGAAACTTCCAAAACAAAACGCCACAGCATCCTTATCGTTGAGACTGACCGTCCGGGATACAAAGCCGACAGGATCCATGGAAAGATGGGGCTTCATGCTTCTGACACCGCTAATGTCTATTTCAATAATGTAAGAGTCCCAAGGGAAAACTTGGTGGGTGTAGAAGGCGATGGATTCCGCCAGTTGATGAAGTTTCTCGACTATTCTAGGCTGATGATAGCGGGTGATGGAGTAGGTCTTGCGCAGGGTGCGATGGAACAAGCAATCAATTATGTAAAGAAGAGAAAACAATTTGGGCAAACGATCGCCTCTTTTCAGGTCACTCAGTTTAAGATTGCTGAGATGGCAACGCTCATCGAAACAGCCAGATCCCTAACCTATAAGGCCTGTTGGAATGTCGACCGGGGGAGTGTTGATACCCAATTGTCCGCCATGGCCAAATGGTGGGCCTGCCAGGTAGCCGTCAAAGTGGTAGACGAAGCACTTCAGCTTCACGGCGGGTATGGCTATCTCGATGACTATCCCATCGAACGCTTCTATCGGGCGGCCAAGTTACTCGAAATCTATGAAGGAACAAAAGAGATCCAAAAGATGACGATTGGCCGGCGCATTTTAGGAATCACATGAGAACAACGTGATTCGTGTCGCGTGAACCGTGTCCGTGATATGCCCCAAATACCAAACATAAAACTGGTTTCTTAAATATTCATTTTTGTTATTCGGACATTTCGAAATTGGAAATTATTTGTAATTTGGAATTTGGTTATTGGAATTTGATTTGATGAAAAAACAAATCGGCGTCTATATCTGCCACTGCGGTACCAACATTGCGGCCACAGTCGATTGTGAAGAACTTAGCCGTTTTGCCAGCACGCTCCCCGCAGTTAAGGTGGCACGCGAATACCGTTACCTCTGTTC
>Ga0315291_10001145_pt1 | contig 35464 bp, 32 predicted proteins | sample YL17G12_20_MG_FD_203070 | JGI IMG/M metagenome (GOLD analysis project Ga0315291, IMG submission 203070) | Sediment microbial communities from Yellowstone Lake, YNP, Wyoming, USA - YL17G12_20 | ecosystem: Environmental > Aquatic > Freshwater > Lake > Sediment | place: USA: Wyoming | collected...
ATGAGGGAATTAGTCATGGCAGCCGCCAATTATGATGATGTGGATAACAAGCTTATGAGTCTGGATGCACGGGAAAAACTCGCCTCCATGGGCGTCACTGTCCTGCCACATCTCCTCTCCTTCTGCACCGACCCCGAAGAAGACCTGAATATACGCATGGAGGCACTGCGACGCTATGTCCAGCTGGGCAATGCGGAAGAGGTGAATGCGATTTTGAAGAAGGCGAAAAAGGATAAAAACCCTGAAATCAAGGAACTTGTCAGGACGCTCTATGACCAGTGGAAAAGGAAACAGAAATGACCAGTCCCATCATGATTATTCCCGCCATTGACCTGATGAGGGGGAAGTGCGTCCGGCTTGTTCAGGGACGCAAGGATTCCGTTGTGGTGTATTCTGATGACCCGCCCGCCATGGCGGAGAAGTGGGTGCAGGCTGGGGCATGGCGTCTTCACCTGATTGACCTTGACGGGGCGTTTATGGGAAATCCCCAGAACATGGGGATGGTTCAGAAAATCCGCCGCGCCATCCCCGCATCCGTGGAGATTGAGGTTGGAGGGGGCATCAGGACGAAAACAGTGGTAACTGATTACCTGAATATCGGAGTGAATTATGTCATCCTCGGCACGGGTGCATTTGAGGACAAAGATTTTCTTCAGGGCGAACTGAGGGAGCATGAGTCCGCCATTATTGTGGGGCTGGACGCCAGAAACGGGCTTGTGGCAAGTCACGGATGGACGGTCACGGAGGAGATAACAGCCGTCTCATTTGCGCAGGAGTTGCAAAGGATGGGCGTTAAAACCATCATTTATACTGACATCCTGCGAGATGGCATGCTCACCGGTCCCAATCTCACCACCCTCAGGGACATTGCTCAATCGGTGGATATGAATATTATTGCCTCCGGCGGGATTCATACGCTTGAGGATATCCTGAAAATCAAATCCCTTGGACTCCCGCGTGTCACCGGTATAATTACCGGCAAGGCGCTTTATGAAGGGACTCTCAACATCGGGGAGGCAATCAGACTTTTGAATGATAAGCCGGAGAATAGTCAGGCATGATTATTGAATTTATTGAATTATGTTAATCTGCGTTCATCTGCGTTTATCTGTGGTTATATTTTTTTCCTAATATTGCAGGAATACAAACCATGCCAAAACTCCGTTGGTACATCCTTCTAATCATCTTCCTTCTCATGTGCGGAACAAGGTGGTTTTACACCGCTAATAAGGGGCTCATCAGCAATGATTACCGGCGACATTATCTTGCCGCAAAGGATATTCGCGAAGGGATAAATCCTTACTTACGTGATGAGGCAAAATTTAAATACCCGCTCTTCAATGCCATTCTGCTTGCCCCATTAAGCCTATTTGACATTTACCTCAGCCAGTCCCTCTGGTTTGCTCTGGGGGTGGTCATTATTTTATGCATCTGGTCTATGACATGGGAGCTGGTGGGGGGGCGCGAGGTGGCAACATCCGCCTGCGGGTCGAAGCCGCACGGCACTGAAGCCTTGGCGGTGAAGGCGCCTTCGGCGAAGGACTCCGTGCCTGCCTGGGTGTGGCTCCTGCCGATTATATTATCACTGCGGTTTTTCTGGACAAACCTGAAGCTGGGGCAAATCAACCTGCTTGTTTTTTATTTCACTGTGCTCGGGTTATATATTATTGAGCGGCGGGGAATGCCATTTCGGGGGGGTGCCATTGTTGGCATGGCAGGGGTGTTGAAATACATGCCAATCTTTTTCCTCCTCTATTTTGCCGTTAAGCGGAGATGGCGGGAATGTGCGGGGATGATGACAGGCGTGATTGTGTGTTTTGTCCTGATTCCGGGGATTTTTCTGGGACCGTCTCGCAGTATTGAATTACAAAAGGAATTTATCAAGCAAGGCACACGCAGGGTTGACCAGATGGTTGGCAGTGCCGTCGTATCGGGAGAATCTCTCCATACCTTTGTATATTCCATTCTCACGCCCATTGATGTCTCACCCAAGATTTCTATGGAGGCGGCAAAGCAGGGCGGCAGTCCAATATATATAAATGTCGTGAATCTCAACCCGAAGCAGGCTCAAACCATTGCGCGAATTTTTTGCGCGCTGATATTGCTCGCAACGAGTTGGTTTTTGCGTCCACGCGCCGGTAAACCCTGCCTCCCTGAAATTCCTCCGCACTGGATATGGGAATACGGGCTGATGTTCATGGTATTCCTCATCATTTCCCCTGAGGCGCGGAAGGCACAGTTTCTCACCACCTACATACCATGTGCCACACTCATCATGGGATATTACACAATATCCGCCTCAGGCGGACATTCGTCCCGGGTGAAATGGTTCCTTGGGCTTTTCATTCTTTCCCAGGCACTGCTTATCGGGACATCGCGGGTGGCTGGCGAATCACTTGAGAGATTCCTTGACGCCTATGACGGCATCGGCTGGGGTGCGCTTTTTCTTGGGTTGCTTATGATTCCCGGCGTGAAAATCGGGCAAAAAGTGGTGGCGAAGTCCTCCGCCGAAGGCACCTTCGCCGCCAAAGATTAAGCACCGTGCGGCTTCAGCCCGCAGGCGGATTAACGCCGTTTGATTGCGTTGAACACCAGTCTAAAAAAATAAAAGAACGTGAACATAATTTGTCAGTTCCGACAAGGGACGACACCTTGCTATTTCTCTCATTCCCGGACGCCGAAGCTGGTTCCCACCGCCGTGGCAGAGCGAATGATATAATGATTTTTAGGGACAACCTTCAGCCTCCGGACTGCCCTCGCAAGAGGAACGGATATGATGCGATTACCTTTGAGGGCGCTCATCTGGCCAAACTTTCCCTCCATCACGAGGTCTATTGCCTTCACGGCGAGGTTTGTGGCGAGGATGCGGTCAAAGGCTGTCGGCGGTCCGCCCCGCTGCAAGTGTCCCAGAACAACAGGGCGTGTTTCAAGTCCGGTGGCATCTTCAATCAGATGCGAAATATATGCCCCAATGCCCCCAAACTTAATTCTGCCCTTTTCCTCCTCACCTAAAATTCTACCCCTTACCTTCACACCCTCAGCCACAACCACTATGCTGAACCTCTTCCCCACACGGCTGCGCTCCAGGACGCGCTCAAAGATAACCCCCTCCTCATAGGGGATTTCCGGTATCAATATCACGTCGCCTCCGCCTGCGACCCCCGCCACCAATGCCAGCCAACCCACAAACCTCCCCATCACCTCCACCACAAGGACGCGATGATGAGACATGGCGGTTGAATGGAGGATGTCAATTGCGTTCATGACAATGGTGACGGCGCTGTCAAACCCGAATGTGTAGTCTGTCTCCATAACGTCATTATCAATTGTTTTGGGGATACCCACGACGTGAAAGCCATGCTCATAAAGTTTGCGCGCCATGGTGAGGGTGCCATCGCCGCCGGTGCAGATAAGCGCATCAATCTTGAGGTCGTCAAAGGCTCTAACGAAACAGGAATAATCGCCCTCCTTTTTTCCGGCGGCTTCAAAGGGATTCCCGCGTGCCGTGCCCAGGATGGTGCCACCCTGGGGCAGAATCCCTGAGACGTCACGATTGCTCAGAATCCTTCCCCGCCCCTCTACGAAACCGATGTAGCCATCCTCAATGCCAATGACATTCGCGCCATAATCATTATGCGCGGTTTTTGTAACTGCCCTGATAACGGCATTGAGACCCGGGCAATCACCACCCGCAGTCAAAAGCCCGATTCTCCGGACTTTCCCCGTCCCCATGATTCACTCATCTCCTTCTATCTGCAATTATTAAACGGGAGAATAATTTCACTGAAAACATGCGTCAATTTATTTTTCCATTGAAGTTTTGCTTTTCATGTATATTCATTCTAAGTCAAGTAATGATTAATCTTACTATAAAGAGGTATTTTATTTATGAAACGCGACCGTTTTCTTCAGCAGAAGAGTAAGGATATGCTCCTGCTCAGCGAAAAAGAGAAGAGGGTTGCCACTATCAAAAAAAACTATTCCTGTTTTGGCGAGCGCGTCTTGAATATCATGCTAAGTTATGCCGCCTCTGCCACTGGATTAAGCAATCTCATGAAGAAACTCGGCATCATACCGAAAGATAAGGATGAAGAGACCATCCACGCAGAAATTGTTAATTGGATCTATACTTTTGGGGAACCGCGTTTCCTGAGTCTTTATAAAGAGCAGATTCCGAAGGAATTATCCTCCCAAAAGGGCGAGCCTGTGGAATCCCTTTCTACATCGGGCGATGTGTCACCAGTCTTATCCCCCGCCATCAAGTCCAAACCTTCCAGGGAAGCCGAAAAGAAATGGTCTAAGATGGAGCACCGCAGCGGCAAGGACCGCCGCGTGCGCAAGGCCCGGCGCAAAGATGTGGATGTGATTTTCAAAAACAAGCGATTCGGCGGGGAACGCCGCTCGGGAAAGGACCGGCGGAAAAACTGGAAATCCGCAAAATGATTGAATCGGAACTTCAAATAAACTATTTTACCCCTGAGGCACAATCCGCCTCAGGCGGACACCAGCGCTGACTTTCCCTTTCCCGACCCTGTCATCCCTTCTTCCCATACTTCTTTTCCAGTTCCTTGAGGGTCGTTTCTTCCCGCTCGCCGGAGCCCTTCTTTTTCTTCACATAAAATAGCATATAGACAAGGATACCGACAGAGACTGAAAGACCGAGAAAGATAAAACTGGCATACCAGGCGATTTCAGGCATAATAACCCCTCAAGTAATTAATAATAACCGGATGTGCGGGCTAAGATATTTTGTTATTTGGGTTATACTCCCTGTCATCCACGGCGATGATGCAGATGCCATGTTGTTCAGCAAAGGCGATTGCCTGGTCCATCTGAAAGAAAAGCATTTCCCCTGCTGTGATTGCCAGGACGGTCGCCTGAACGTATTTCATCCCCTGAAGCGTTGTCAGACCAACGGTGGGGATATCGAATCGGAAGTCCTGGCTTGTGCGGCTCACCTTGATGACAATGGAATCGGGGATGCCGAGTTCACCGACCCGCCCAATGGCACTGTTGGTGCCTTCCATAGCCTCCACGGCGATGACTGCCTTGCGACGGTCCACGACAATGGACTGTCCAATATCGGCATCGGCAATCCACTTGGCGATAGGATAGCCGAAACGGATGGCATCCTCTTCATCAGGAGTCAAAGGACGGGAGGGTGTCAGGAGCCCCGCCATGGGGATGAATTTTTGAAGATAGGGGCGCGTGTCAATGATTTCCATCCCCTCCTCTGCCAGTTCCTTCTCAACGGCGTTGAAGATGGTCTGGGGCTTGAAATCGGGGAGTTTCATCATGACGACGATACTTCTGAGGTCGTAGTTCAGGGGATTGAGGGAGAGTTTCTGTTTGATGCGACCAATCATAGCCACGCGGTTGATGCCTTCCTTTTTGCATATCTGGATTATACTGTTGAAGCGTCCGAGTTTTATCCAGTGCATGGCATCGGCGTATTGCTCAATCTCCGGCGATGTTATGCCTTCAATGCCAATTATGGTGACATGGAGACCTTTGGCGCGGGCGCCCTGTGCCACATAGATGGGCGGCATTCCCTCACCAGCGATGATTCCAATCTTATCTTGAGACATGATGGTTAATCCCTTTATTAATAAGAGGCTATCATGTGGACAAACTTCTTAAACTCCTGAAACTCTTAAACTTTAAACTATTTCTTTCTCCGGGGCAAGCGCAAATAAGATTTCCGCCTCGGCGGCAACCTTTCCATCCACAGATGCAACGCCGTGCACCTTTCCAAATGAGCCTTTGAACCGCATGTCCGTCAGTTTCAAATCAAGGCGGTCGCCCGGGACGACGGGGCGGCGGAATCTGGCATTATCAACGCCCATCAGGTATGCAAAACGTCCCCTATTTACCGGTCTTGAGAGGACAAACACGGCGCCGAGCTGGGCGAGGGCTTCAATGATAAGAACGCCGGGCATGATGGGTTTGCCCGGAAAATGCCCCTGGAAAAAAGGCTCATTTATTGTGACGTTTTTATATCCGAGGACATTACCCTCCTCCGTGATTTCAAGAACCCTGTCCACGAGCAAAAATGGGTAACGGTGTGGGATGATTTCGCAGATTTGTTCAACGTTCAGAGGGAAGGTGCAGGTTTTTGCTTCACTCATTTTTCCAGTTCCTTTCCGATAAGTTTCATAAATCTGGCATGAGCGTTATGGCCGCTCCTGTTTGCCGTGACATGTGCCATGAGGGGCGCTCCAAGGAGATAGAAATCGCCGATAAGGTCCATAACCTTGTGACGAACAGGTTCATCGGGACACTGGAGTTTGCCAAGGAGGAGTCCTTTGTCACCAAAGACGAGCGAGGAGTTTTTCGATGCGCCTTTGAGGAGTCCGCACGACATCATGTTTTGCACATCCTGCTCAAAGCAGAACGTGCGGGCGCTGGCAATCTCCCTCACAAACGATTCAGGCGTGACATCCATGGAATATGCCTGATTGCCAATCATGGGGTGGGGGTAGGAGACAAAGAATGTGACGCGGAAATTCGCCGCCGGGAAGGCTGTCATTTCAACCTCACCCTCCTTATAAACGAGGGGCTCATTGAGGCGCAATGGGCGCCGCAAGGTGTCCTGACTTTCGCATCCCGCCTCTCTCAAGAGTGAGACAAAAGGGAGGGCGCTGCCATCCTCAAAGGGCGGCTCATCATTATCAATCTCTATCAGGAGATTATCAATCCCGAAGGCGCAAAGGGTTGCCATGATATGTTCTATAAGTCTCACCTCAACATTGCCGATGCCGACGGTGCTGCACATGATGGGCGTCTCTATGAAATATTCCACCCGTGCGGGGATTTCGGGCGCGCCGGCAATATCTGTGCGACGGAAGATAATGCCCGCATCGGGCGGCGCCGGGAGAAATGCAAGATGGGTCTCCCTCCCCGAATGCAACCCCACGCCCCGATATTCCACCCTTCGTTTGATAGTCCTCTGATATACGGGCGGGGAGCCCGATGTCACTGAAAATTCACTCACGAGTTCAAAAATCCTCAATTTCTCATGTTATTAAACGCCTCGCTTTTTCCCCGATGCGGAGTTCTCCGCCGAAGGCTTTTGTCCGCAGGCGGATGGCTGACAATATGAACAGGATTATAACAAAATGTTTCATTTCCCGCCCACCAGACACTTTCTCACTCTTCTATTGTGTCCCCCATCCCCGCTGTCAATCATTTTTCTCATAAAGAAGCGCAGGAGTCCGCCTGAGGCGGATTGTGTTCAATAGCATGTAAGAAATCTCCTGACAAATTTTTAACTGTTGACATGGCGCATGTGCGTGGGAACCAATAAATGTATATTCTCATGGAGCAAGGTTTTTATGACTCAAAGAAAGAATCCTTTATCCATCCTGATTCTTGGCATTGGGGATTTTTTTTCTAAATATTATTACCACAGCAGTTTTGTCATCCTGCTGGATGGGCGACCCGTCTTTGTGGACTGTCCCGACCCCCTGCCCATGATGCTCCATGCCGCTTCGCAGAAATCCGGCGTCTCTCTCGGACTCAATGACGTTGACCATGTGATTCTCACCCACCTCCACGGCGACCACGCTAACGGTCTTGAATCGCTCGGTTTTTACAACCGCTTCCTCCGCCACAAAAAACCCATCATATACACCATACCCGAAGTTGAGGGGGCAATCTGGGAGAACAGGCTCAAATCCTCCATGGGTCCCTTCACGAATGATGAGTTTGAGCGTGTCGGTGAGATGAAACTTGAGGACTTCTTCCGCCTGCGCATACTGCGCCCCGGTCGCACCCAATCCATTCTGGGAATGAAAATCAAAATCCGTCATACAAAACACTTCATCCCATGCTTCGGCTTCAAGGTTTCCTACAAGGGGCGTTCCTTCGGCTACAGCTCGGACACCACATTTGACCCCGCGCATATTGATTTTCTCGCCGACTGCGATATGATTCTTCATGAGACGAACAAGGGGGGGCATACGGAATATGAGAAACTCCTCAGCCTGCCGCCGGCGCTCAGGAAAAAGATGATTCTCATCCACATCTACGATGACTTTAATATCAGGAGGTCGGAAATCCCCGTTGCCGAGGAGGGGAAGCTGTATATCATCTGAACAGGGCAGGCTTTGGCAGGCACATGCAGGAGATGGCGCAAGGGGTTTGATGCGTGATGAAAAATGAGTCTGAAATAAGTCTCATGGCGGGCACTGCTCGGAAACTGGGCATTTTCGGCGGGACGTTTGACCCGCCTCATATCAGCCACACACTCGCGTGCCTTTACGCCCTTGAGACAAACGACCTTGACGGCATTCTTGTGATACCCTGCTACAGGCATCCTCTGGGGAAGGATGCTACGCCGTTTGAACACCGCCTTGCCATGGCGCGGCTCGCCATGGAGGAATTGGGTAACCGCGCTGAGGTGCTGGAGATTGAGTCGGAACGGGAGGAGGCGAGCTATACCATTGACACCCTGCGCCTCCTGAAGGAACGCCGCCCCGGCGTGGAGTTCTCCCTCATCATCGGTTCGGACATTCTGAAGGAGACCTGCCTCTGGAAATCCTTTGATGAGATTCAAAAAATGGTGCGGGTAATCATCCTGCCGCGTTCGCAGGCGGACTCACCCAACGAGGCTCATTTTTTCCTGCCGGATATAAGCAGTACGGAAATCCGGCGCCTCCTTCTGACTGGCAAGGACGCCTCGCCATTTCTTTCCCGCCGCGTCCTGAAATATATCCACCGTCACAATCTTTATGTTGCACCCTGAGAAATCCGAAGAAAATAGAAGGGCGTGTATCCAGCTATAATTGCCTTGACGAATTTTTCGGATACCATTTATCAATATACCGTAATTATATGAGTTTGATTGTGCGACTATAGTCAGGGATATTGTTCAAATAATGAGCATCATCTTGAAAGAACTGCCTGCAAAAAATAAAGCGTTTGTTCTTATCGGGTCGTTCTGCAATTTTATTATTATAGTAACACTCTTTTTTCTTTTCTCATGCGGGGGCAAAGAGGACAAAAACCCACCAGGCGAGACCACCCTAAGGATGGATATTTCACCAACGGTATGGAACCGCACCACGATATCCGGCTCCGTCAAATTGCCAGAGGTTGAAGACCACAGTGGCATCCTCGTTTACGCCGTGGGAAAATCCCTCATGGTATATTCCGGCAAAGATGGCAATTTCTCCATTCTGGATGTCCCGCTGGGGACGTATCAGTTTGAAGCCGTGAAGGACGGGTTTGTGAAGGCATCACTGGGAACGGTCACACTTGAAGGAAACCCCAAAAATCCCGCCCAGCCCGTCACACTTCCCCAGATGGTGATGGAAAAGGCGCCCGCCGAGTCAACCGAAGTGGGCGTGGGGGGGCTTGTTGGCAGGGTGGAGCTGGAAGGTTCGGAGCAAGCGGACGGCGTCCTTGTCCAGATTCCGGGGACTCTTTTCAAAACGGTGACCGATGCGGAAGGGGTATATCGCTTTTTCAATCTGCCCCCAAAAGTATATACCCTTAACTTTTCCAAGGCGGACTATCAGCCGCAGACCACCATTGTCAATGTGCCTGAGGGAGAGCCAATCCAGTCAGGCATCACCCGCCTCAACTCTGTGCGTCAGTCTCAGAAGATACGGAAAATTTACGGCTCCCTTGAGGTATACGACCTCAAGGGGAATCAGATAAACAAGTTTGACGGTGTTCTCATTGCGCTTGTGGGGACAAACTGGGTTGCCACCCCTGATGAGTCGGGACGCTTTACCTTTGAGAACCTGCCTCCGGGAAAATATATCATCAACGCACTGTCGCCCAATTATCAAATAAGGCAGAAGGTGGAAATCGACCTCAGCGAGTTTGAGTTCATGAATGTGGGCGTTGTGATGGATGAGGTTCTGTCGGATGCGTCAAAACGGGGCGTTATCAGCGGGACAGTGCATCTGGCGGAGATGGATAACCACAGCGGCGCGACTATCGCCATTGCCGGCGTCTCATTCATGGCGCTCAGCGATGCCTCCGGCAAATTTGCGATAAGCAACGTGCCGCCCGGCACATATACTGTCCTTGCCCAGGCGGAGGGTTATGTGCCGGAGATAAGGGAGGGCGTGGAGGTCAAGCAGGGTGAGGAGACCAAGCTGGAGGACATCAATCTGAAGCTCAGGGTTTTCCCGCCTGAGGTGATTTATACCGAGCCTGCCGATGGTGAAGAAAATGTCCTCATCCGGAAAAAGACGGCGCTGTATATCCGCTTCAGCAAGCAGATGAAGCCCGCCTCTCTCAAGAGCGCCTTCTCCATCCGTCCCGCCGTGGATTTCAGGCTCTTTGCGGGGCGTGAGAGCCGGTTCAGCGACTTTGACCTGTTTTATGTGGAGCTCTCCGGCGTTGGTGAGAAAAACCTCCTGTCATTTGAGACGCGCTACACCGTTACTATCAGCACCGCCGCAACAGATTATGAGAATATTCCGATGGAAAAGGATTATACGTTCACATTCACGACCGGCAAGGCGAGCATCACGGGGACAAGCCCTGAGCAGGGAGAAAGGGACGCCTTAATAAATTTGCAGCACCCGATTCACATCTTCTTCAATGCCGCTATAGATGCCTCCACATTTACGAATGATTCGCTGAGTTTTTCGCCGGACGCTGAGAGCGCGCCGCAGATTCGTTTGGTCAACGACCCGGAAACGGGCTGGACAACGGCGAGGATTTACGTCCAGCTCACTCAGGGGGAACGCTACACTGTCCGTCTGGGGCGGGGCATCCGCACAGAGAGCGGTTCCTACATATCCAATACGCCGTATTCCCTCCAGTTCAGGATGGCTGAAAGCCGCGATGTTATAGAATTGCAACCCCGCTGAGGGCGAGCGGCGCCCGCCAGATAGAAGATTATTAACCAACAACCCGCAAAGGCACAAATATGCCGGATGATATGAGACAGGTCGATACGGACAGTATTTATAAAAAAATACCTCTGGATGAGATTCCCTGGAATATCGAGACTCCACCAGAGGCTCTGGTTGAGTTGGTCAAGGGCGAAAGGGTGAAACCCTGCAAAACTATCGATCTGGGCTGTGGCGCCGGCAACTATGCCATCTATCTTGCCAGTATGGGATTTGACGTTACAGGAATTGATATTTCCCCGACGGCTATTGAGTTTGCCAGAGAAAATGCGATGAAGAAAGGCGTCAGGTGCAATTTTCTTGTTGGTGATGTCCTTGGCGCTCTGGATGAAGTCATAGAGACTTTTGATTTTGCTTATGACTGGGAGTTATTGCATCATATATTCCCGGAGAAAAGGAAGAAGTATGTTGAAAATGTGCGTAAAATACTCAATCCGGGTGGGAAATACTTATCAGTTTGTTTCAGTGAGAAGGATACACAATTTGGCGGCTCGGGGAAATACAGAAAAACTCATATCGGCACAATCTTGTATTTTTCCTCCGAAGGCGAATTGAGAGACCTTTTTGAACCCTACTTCAAAATAAAAGAATTAAAAACGATAGAAATCATCGGTAAATCTGCTTCTCATTATGTGAACTATGCCTTCATGGAGAGCAAATAAAAACACCCAAACCCGGAACATCAGATAATATCACGCATAAATATCCTGAAAATCCTGTCTATCCTTTCTAATATTATTTAGTAGGACTGATAGCGTCACCACAAATACGCAAAGGCACGAAGAATTTATAGAAAAAAGTTTTTTAGAAACCTGCGATGATACCGGAACGGTCTGTGCTGGCAACTATACCCTTGCACAAACGCCGGAAGGCGACAAAAGGATTAAACCTTATTAAATATAATGGTTGACTTTTAAATTTTCCGTACTGCTTAAATAATGAAGTAGTTATAAAATTTATATGGAATATTTTTCAGGAGGGAATATCATGAGGTTGAATAAACTGTTGATTATTGTGGGAACAATCTTGCTGGTCCTTACTGTCCTTGCCGCATGGGCGCAGGATAAATCCAAGCCGTATCTTTCGGGGCGACCTTTCAATCCCGACTTTCTCAAATACCTGGAAGATGCAAAGGCGGGTAATCTTAAATTGACAACAAAAGATGGCCATGGATTGGGCGGCATCCCTCAGCACATTGACCCGGACTACGTGAAAGATGTCAAGATTCAATGGGCAAAACCGATGACAAGTTTTCCCGCAAAGTTCGATGAGTTGCGCGAGCAAAATAAACTCACTCCAATCAGGGATCAGAAAAACTGCGGCTCATGCTGGTCGTTTGCAACGTATGGCTCCCTCGAATCCGGACTATATCCCGACCTCTCCTCGGATTTTTCCGAAAATAATATGAAAAACAGACATGGCTTTGACTGGAGCTGCTGCGGGGGTGGCAATACATTCATTTCAGTCGCTTACCTTACCCGTTGGGACGGTCCGATGAATGAAGCGGATGACCCTTATGATGATGACGCCAATAACTGCCAGTCCCCCACGGGCTTGACGGTTCGAAAGCATATTCAGGAAGTGACGTGGTTTCCCAAACGCACCGGCGACCTGGATAATGACAACATAAAACAAGCCGTGTCGACCTATGGCGCGGCTCATACATCCATGTGCTGGGTAGATACTGCCTATAATCAAAACACCCATGCTTATTATTATGACAGCACGGAGGAACAGGGCGGGCATGAGGTCTGCATAGTTGGCTGGGACGATAATTATGACAAAAACAATTTCAACACAACGCCAGCGAGTAATGGCGCATTCATCGTCAGGAACAGCTGGGGACCCGCCTGGGGGGAAAACGGCTATTTTTATGTTTCCTATTACGACAAAAAGTTCGGCTACAGAAATTTTCTGGCAATCTATCCGGGAGTCCAGGCAACCACAAATTACGATAAGGTATATTATTACGACCCGCTGGGCTTTGTGGATCCCATTGGTGATGGGCAAAGCGAAACTGCATGGTTCGGCAATATCTTTACATCTCAGGGGGCGGAACAACTTGCGGCAGCCGCTTTTTTTATTCCCTATCCCAATTCTACTTTTGAATTATCAGTCTATCTGGACCCCACAAATGGTCCCATCAATCCTGGGGGCGCCGCCTTGACTCAATCCGGCTCGCTCCCCAACATGGGATATAAAACTATCGTCCTGAATACGCCGATACAGCTCACCAACCAGCAGAAATTCTCCGTGATTGTCAAACTGACTACCCCAGGATGCAAGTATCAAATTCCAGTTGAATACCCTGTTGCGAATTTTTCCAGTAAGGCGACTGCCAATGCCGGAGAAAGCTACACCAGCACGGATGGCACAACATTTACCGATGTAACCACTTATCAAGGTTACGAGCAGGCTAACGTGTGTGTGAAGGCATTCACCAAAACCTCAGGCGGTCAGAGAATATGCGGCGATTGTAATAATGATGGCGAAGTAACGGCGGGCGATGCACAATGGGCATTTGATTGTTATCTGGACAAACACACCGGTTCTGATTGCGACCACGCCTTCGCCGATGTGAACAGCGATAGCGATGTCACGCCGGGCGATGCCCAGGCAATTTTTGAAAATTATCTTCAAGGGACTCCTTTGAATTGCCCGTGAATTAATGACGCCCGATATTGATAATAAAGGGTTATAAAGTCACAATGGGAGTGAAAAATATGATAAAAAGGTCACTGATAATTACTCTTGTGATATTTATTTTGTCTCCGGCAAGTTTTGCGGGTCAGCCCTTGCACAGCGGCGGAGTAATTCTGAAAAATAAAATATCACCGCCTTGTTCTGAAACGCTAATTGCTCCGAAAATCCGGGGCACGTCAACCCTATTCTCCGACGATTTTGAAGGCGCATTTCCCGGAACAAAATGGCTGGCGGGATGTCTGAATCCGCTGTTATATTACGATGCCTACTGGGGGCAAACTTCCTTCAAGGCATATCAGGGAACAAAGAGCGTCTGGTGCGCCGCCGCGGGAAGCGCGGGGGTTGATCCATCCTCGAATAATTATCTCGATTACATGTATGCTTGCATGGTTGCCGGTCCATTCGACCTCACCAACGCCACAGCAGGCACCTGTTCGCTTCATTACTGGATGAAGACGGAAAAAGATGCGGATATTTTTGTTTTTGGCGTGTCAACGGACGGTAATTACTACTGGGGGGGAATGGATTCAGGAGATTCTCAAGGATGGGTCTCTGGAAGTATTGACCTATCCAACGTCCCTGTTCTCGGCAATGTCCTCGGACAATCATCTGTTTATATAGGCTGTTTCTTTGAGAGTGACTACAGTATCAACGATGCGGGTGTGTTTGTCGATGATGTTCTGTTGACCGTTACAACGGGCGGTCCCACGCCGACCCCTACACCCACTCCGGTGGCAAATGTAAAACTGATAATCGGCAGCAATCAGGGAAGCCCGGGGCAAACGATTCCGATTCAAATCAAAGTGGATAATGCCGCTAACTGCAAAGCCTTTGGGTTCGACCTCCAGTTCGACACGAATAAACTGGCGTATGTATCCACTGAGAAGGGAACGGCAACAGGCAACTGGGCGGACGTCAATGGGAATTCCATAACAGGCGGCGCTCGTGTCGGCGGCTTTGCCGGTTCGGGAAACGCTATAACGGGAAGCGCTCAGGAAATCTGCAAGGTCAATCTTCAGGTGAAGCAGGCGGCATGTCCCGGCGCAGGTGTGTCTATCACAGCCGTCAATTTGAAAGACTGCCTGAATGGGGCAACTGTCCAGAATGGAGCCATTACCCCAATATGCACGCAACCCACCCCGACGCCTACGCCCATTCCCGGCGAGCTCACCATTTATATACTGAAAAAATATATCCTCGGCGTAATACCCCTCACACAGCAGCAAATGACCCAGGCGGATAAAAACCAGGACCAGAAAGTGGACGTTGCTGATTTAATCAAAATGGTTATCGAAGCCCCTCAGCCAACTCCCACCCCAACACCCACACCCGTGGCAAATCCTCTTTTAAAAATCGGCACCGGCTCGGGCGCGCCTTTACAGACAGTGGAGATTACAATCAAAACGGATAACGTGAATAACTGCTCGGCATTCGGTTTTGATATGCAGTTCGATACAACAAAGCTCTCATTTGTCAAAGTCGATAAAGGAACGGAGACGAACGACTGGGCTGCAGTGGCTGGGAGCGCCATAACCGGCGGCGTTCGCGTGGGCGGGTTTGCAGGTTCCGGCACGCCTTTCAGCGGCACGGATAAAGAGATTTGCAAGGTGACCCTGAAGGTGGAAAACGCCGCCTGTCCGGCAGGAGGCGCAATCGAACTTAATGCCATCAATCTTAAGGATTCCCTGAAAGGAGCCGGTGTAATCAAAGGCTCAATCACGGCTATATGCGGCTCGTCCACCTCTCCTGCGGTGTCCGGCAAATGATTTTTTTCTAAAAAGACTATTTAGAAGCCTGCGATGATGCCGGAACGGTCGGTGCTGGCAACTATACCCTTGCATAAGCGCCGGAAGCCCGCAATATCGTCAGCATACTGATCGCCCGTCTCCATGGTTATCCTGCCCGCCCTCACCTGCTGCGACAGTGACTGGTCAAAGGATTGCATCTCATCCAGACCGTTTTTGATGACCTGCTCTATATCGGCAATGCGGTTTTCCCTGATGAGATTGCGCACAACGTCATTCACAATCATAACCTCCACACATGGGACGCGTGATTTTCCATCGGTTGTGGGGACGAGACGCTGGGAGACAACCCCCCGCAGAGCCGTCGCCAGCTCATTCCTGAGGGTCTCCTGCTCCACAGGACTGAAATATTTCACAATGCGTGAGATGGTGTGAACGGCGCTGATGGTGTGCAGGGTGCTGATGACAAGGTGACCGGTCATGGCGGCGCGGATGGCAATCTCTATCGTCTCACGGTCGCGCATCTCACCAATCATGATGACATCGGGGTCCTGGCGGAGGGCGTGGCGTAATGCCTCTTCAAAGGAGGTGGCATCCAGCCCGATTTCCCTCTGCTCCACAAGACTCAACCTGTCCTTGAAGACAAATTCAATCGGGTCTTCGATGGTGATGATATGCTCCGCCCGTATGGCATTGATGACATCGATGAAGGCTGCCATGGTGGTGGATTTCCCCGTGCCTGTGGGACCTGTGATGAGAACCATGCCTCGCTTGAGTTTGGCGAGATTATTCATGACTTGCGGGAGACCGAGTTTTTCAAAGCTCAAGTCTTCATATTGCAGTCGGCGCAAGGCGATGGAAAGGACGCCTTTCTGGTAATAGGCGTTAGTGCGGAATCTGGTGGCGGGGTCAATACTGAATGCAAAATCCACCGAGCCATCGCGTGTGAGGGTGTCCTTCAATTTTTCAGGCAAAATCTTCGCAATGATGGCTGAGACCTCCTCCTTTATTATTGCGGGATGGTTGATGGGTGTCAGTTTGCCGTTGATGCGGTAAATGGGGCAGCAGCCCGATTTGATATGAAGGTCTGAGGCATTCACCGTCTTCATATTGCTTAATAACTGTCCAAAATTAACCGCCATGTTTTTCTCCTGCGGTAGCAATTGATATGGGGCAATCTCTTATTGTGCCCCTGACGATATTCTACATTTTCTTTTTATTCATCACCTCTGCCACTTTGTCAAGGATGCGAGCGGCGAGGAATTTCTTTGGCGCGGGACCCATTTTCTCCGGTTTTCCGCCCGGCGATAGAATCACAACGGCGTTAAGCTCCGCACCCATGCCGATGCCCTCTGACGAGACATCATTGGCAACGATAAAGTCAAAATGTTTCTCCTTCATTTTCTTCCTTGCCGACCGTTCAAGGTTATGCGTCTCAGCGGAAAATCCCACGAGCACCTGGTCGGGACGCGCTCTTCTGCCGATGTCGCGTGCAATATCCGGATTTGGCGCCAGCCGCAATGTCATTTTTTCAGGCGTCTTTTTCATCTTCTTTTCCGATGGCTTTTCAGGACGGTAATCACTGACGGCGGCGGCGAATATGAAGATGTCGGGCTTTTCAGCGCGCGCCAGCGTTTCCCTGTGCATCTCAAGAGCAGTGCGGACGCGGATGGTTGTCATGCCCGGTGGGTCGGGAAGCAAGGTTGGTCCGCTGATGAGGGTCACTTCTGCCCCGCGTCTCGCCGCCTCCTCCGCAATGGCATACCCCATTTTCCCGGATGAGCGATTGGAAATGAATCTCACAGGGTCAATCGCCTCCTGTGTGGGACCTGCAGTCACAAGGACACATCTCCCTTTGAGGCTCAGTTCCTGCGCAAAAAAATCCATCACCGCCTCAAGGATGTGTTCCGGTTCCGCCATGCGTCCGATTCCTATATCGCCTGAGGCGAGTTCGCCGGTTTCCGGTCCAACAAAACGCACACCCCTCTTCTGCAGGATTGCGATATTATCCTGCGTGGCGGGATGGAGCCACATCTCCGTGTGCATGGCGGGCGCAACAAAGGTTATGTGCGGAAAGGCAAGATAAAGAGTTGTCGGCGCATCATCGGCGATTCCAGCCGCCATCTTTGCGAGGATGTTCGCCGTTGCGGGCGCCACGACAAAGACATCCCCCCACTTTGCCATTGCCACATGCTCCACCTCCCAGGGTGCCCGGCAATTGAATATATCGCAATAGACAGGGTTACCCGTCACAGCCTCAAACTGTAACGGCTGGACAAGATTGGCGGCGTTCTTTGTCATGATGACCCGGACTTCCGCACCTGCCTTTTGAAACAGCCGCGCCAGCTCCACCGCCTTATAACATGCCACACTGCTTGATACACCAAGGAGTATATGTTTTCCTTCCAGCATAGATACGCCCCTTTCACGGAGGATTAAAATTTTGCTGAAGCGGGCATATTATGTTGCCCCACTGTCCGCTCCTCCGGTTCCAGACTTTTCTTCCCCTGTTGAAAGTTCAAGCCTCGATGCCCGATGCCGTTCCGCCTTTATAATCTCGCGGACATCCTCAATAGTCTCATTTAGATTGCCGTTGATGAGGACATAATCATACTGCATGGCGTGGCGCATTTCCTCATGGACGTTACTCAGGCGTATGCGGATGACATCCTCAGCATCGGTTCCGCGGGCGCGCAGGCGTTTTTCCAGGACATCAAGGGCTGGCGGCAAAAGGAATACCAGTAGGGCTTCCGGCGATTGCCGCTTGATATTCAGCCCGCCCTGAAAATCGAGGTCCATGATGACATCCCTGCCCCGGCTGAGTTTTTCCATGATGATATCGCACCGCGTCCCATAAAGGTGGTCATACACCACCGCCCATTCATAAAAACGCCCCTCATCAATCCATTTGCGGAACTGCGCTTCAGTGACAAAGTGATATGCTACGCCATCCTTCTCGCCCGGGCGCGGGGGACGGCTCGTCACAGAGACGGAGTATTCCATCAGCGGGTCAGTTTTGAGGAGCGCCTCGATAACCGATGATTTCCCGCCGCCCGAAGGGGAAGAAACCACAATCAGCATCCCTTTTCGCACAAGCCTAATAGACACGAATCTTTAAACCTCGCATGTATTATTGGATATCAGATAGAAATTTCTAACCGCCCGAATGAAACCATGTCAATGGCGAATCAGCGGATGATTGGCAGATAATGATTCAAATCCAAAAATGCGAAAGTCTTAAAAGACTAAAAAAATGTAAAAAAAACATTGTATTATTGCACTATTTCCCATAGGAATTTATTTAAATTTCATTACGGGAGGGTAATAAAATGAGAAAAGCGTTGTTGGGCTTAATTCTTTTGGGTGTTTTGTTGCTGACAGGTTGCGCCGGGTATAGCACGCCGGTTATCCCGCCTTTCGGCCTCATCTACTCCGATTACAAGGCGCCGATGAGTCATGAAGTTAATGGAGCAAAAGTGGGAAGCAAAACCGGTATTGCAGAATCAAAAAGCATTCTGGGACTAATTGCTTGGGGCGATTGCAGCATCAACACGGCTGCCAAAAGTGGGAATATCCAGACGATTAACCATGCCGATTATGCCTATATGAACGTCCTGTGTGTTTACCAGAGTTTTAAAACGACGGTTTATGGGGAATAGGTTTATAGGGGGACACCGGGGGGAATTATTTCTCGCCCGCCGACCATAAATCTATCAATTGGCTGAGACCATATCGGGCATAATTCCATAGGGTTCTCGGAGAGCGAATCTGCACCAGGGTGCGCAAGATATAACCGGGGCGCAGGTAGAAGCGGCGGAGGAAACGGCGGCGCCAGAGAGCCAATTCCTCGCGTGTGAGATATTCTGTCGGCATGGCTGGGGCATCATAAGCCGCCGTCGGGATTTCGCCCTCCTTTAACAACCCATCCTTCACTGCCATCTCATAAAGTGGCGTCCCCGGAAATGGATACACGTAAAATATCTCAATGAAATCAGGGGCGAGTTCCTTTGCGAACTCAAGGTTGGTTTCAAAGACGCTCTCCGAGTCCCACGGTAGACCGAAGAGAAAATAGATGCTGGATTTGATTCCCGCCTGCCGCGTTAGACGCAGGGCGTCCACCGCATCCTCCCTCTTCACCTGTTTATTCATCAGGTCAAGCGTCACCTGGTCAGCGCTCTCCACTCCATAAGCAATGAGCCAGCATCCCGCGCGCCGCATGACACTGAGCATCCCGGCATCAATGGTATCCACGCGGCTGTTGCATACCCAGGAGACATGCAGGTTCCTCGCAATAATTTTTTCGCAGAGTTCAATGACCCACCTTTTATCCGCCGTGAAAAGGTCTGAGCGGAAAAGAAAGTTATATATGCCAAACTTTGTTATACACTCCTCCATTTCTGCGATAATATTTTCATGGGAGCGGACGCGGTTTTTCCTCCCCGCCACCTGGCTGGAAAGGCAGAAGATGCAGTTATAAGGACAGCCGCGATTCGTGACAAGGGTGGTCTGCGGCTCGTCCGTGTCAGGGCGGATATACAACTCATTACGCACAAGGTGGCGCGCCGGAAATGGGAGGGTGTCCAGGTTGTCACAAAAGGGGCGAGCGGGATTCTGATGAATCACACCATCCGCCGCGCGCCAGGTGACACCGGCGATGTCAGAGAGTGGACGCCCCTCGCCAATCTCACGGCAGGTGATTTCATATTCCCCGCGCAAAACGGCATCAAGGGCTGGATAGCGTTTTAAGGCATCCACATCGAGGGTATTGAAATGTGCGCCTTTGGCAATGGTCAATATGGCGGGATTTATCTCTTTTGCAATTTGCGCCGCCTTGACATCCAGCGCCAGTGATGGTGTTGTAATGCTCAGGACAAGGATATCCGGTCGGAAATCGCAGATTGCACGGCGGAGGTCATCCCAGGATTTTTCCTCTGCGGGGAAGTCTGTAAGGCGGCAGGCGCAGTCGGATTGTTCAAAGGCGGCGGCGACATACATGAGGTCAATAGGTGGGCGCAGTGCCACCGTCTTCAGTTTCTCTATCGGCGTCTGGCAGCGGTCCTCGCGGATATATTTTCCTGTGGGAGGGACAATCAAGAAAACCTTTTTCATGACACATGCCCCCGCATATCACCTGAGATTTTCTTTCGGGGCTGGCGCACTACCATGTGTTTCCTTTGCAGTCGGCTTCGGCTGGACATAGGGGATGATGGTGACATATTCCTTGCGGGATTCATCCGGTGAGAAACGGATATCCGCCTCGTGCCCAAGGGCAGTGCGTCGGGGATTCAGGACGTCAAAATCGCCGGTGAATGAATATTTGCCCTCTTTATCGGGCAGATAGAGGGTCCCATGAACAGCGCAAGAGATATCAAAAAGTCCGGGGTGCTGAAGGCTTAGTATAAGGGAATATTTTCCTCTTGAGGGGCATCTCGGGGTATCGAGGAGATAACGGTCGCGCCGGTCGACAAGGGAGAGGTGGACCAATTTCTCTCCGGGTTTGAGCCTGAGGGTGCCCGTTGTGGGATTGTCAAAGACGACCTCCCCAAAATGAAAATACTCCGCAATCATCATCACAAGGTCATCAAAGGAGACCTGAGGGGAGACATCAAAGCGGAATTCCTTTTTCATCTGGAGCATCCCCTCTTCCATGAGGAGCATCCCCCTGAAACAATTCCGCGCTTCAATCTTCTTAAAGGCGGTGCGGACATTGCCGAGGATAATTGCGGCGAGAAACACGCCAAGGATAGCGACAATTATGATGATAGTGTTCCTGCTGTGTTTCTGGGTTTTGACCTTTCTTTCCTTGCGCATTATGGGAACTTCTCGCCTTTTAAATCAGAATTAATGATTAAAATACTCGGAGATTTGTTCAAAAAGAGTCAACAAGAAATAATTTTTTACCCGGAGGGGAAATGTGCGCCTCCTGTTCTTTCCTTATCACTCAAGTCTCAAGAGAGATTCACGCCCCTTGTGCGGAGGTATTCTTTGAGCTCGGGGATTTTGATGAGACCGAAGTGGAAGACGGAGGCGGCAAGGAGAATGGTGGCGCCTGCCTCAACGGCTTCATAAAAGTGTTCCATCGTGCCTGCCCCGCCCGATGCCACCACGGGCACTGAGACAACTTTTACAATCTTGCGAATAATGTCAAGGTCATAACCCGTCCTGACTCCATCGGTTGCCTTGCTGGTGGGGAGGACGCAACCGACGCCATAGCCCGTCGCCTCTTTCACCCACTCAACGGCGTCCTTGCCAGTAGCGGTGCGTCCACCGTCAATATAGACCTCATAACCGGAAGGCAGAGCCGCATTGCGGTCAACATCGACGGCGAGTGTTACCTTTTCCGAACCCACCTCTTCCACCATCTCCCGGAGGGTTTCTGGACGGCGGACGGCGGCGCTGTTGATGGAGACCTTATCGGCGCCGGCATTGATGACCTCTAAGGCTGAAGGGACATCCCTGATGCCGCCACCCACGGTAAAAGGGATTGTTGCCGCCTCTGCCACCCGCCGGACGACCTCCAGCATGGTTTTCCGCCCTTCCACCGTGGCGGTGATATCAAGCATGGCAAGTTCATCCGCGCCGGCGGCACAGTATGCCTTTGCACATTCCACGGGGTCTCCCGCATCACGAATATCGACAAAATGAACGCCCTTGACCACGCGCCCATTCTGCATATCAAGACACGGCATGATTTTTATCTTTTGTTTCATAAAATTAATCCGCCTATAAATTTAATAAAGGTTGATATAGAGAACGGGTGAAAGTTTGTCAAATCTCATTCATTGGTGGCTAAAACAAGATATGCACAATAATAAATACAATCCGCAGATTACGCAGACGACGCAGATAATGATTATTATTAATTCCGTTTGCGTAAATCTGCGAAATCTGTGGATTATAGAATTCATGTATCTCCCGTGCAATTTGTTATTGATACACACCGGCATATTGTGTATAAGCAATCATTATTTTTTGACAGGATGAGACATGCAACCGACGTTAAGACTACCATGATTTACACACACGTGCTGAACAAAGTAGGCAATGGCGTCCGCAGCCCGGTCGCCGGGATGTAAGCCGCTTTATACAGACTGTATAAACCGGGAGCGTTTGATAAGGACAAGAAGAGGCGGGAACTTCTTATACAGAAGGGCACGGTCTGTATTTCCCGTTTTATACAGACTGTATAATCATTGTTAGGCTTCACACATTCTTCAAACAATGAAAAGGAGATAGCGAAAATGTTCAGAACACTTCTGGCACGTGGTAAGCTCTTGGTCCTGACATGTGTAATCGCCTTTGTTGGCGGATGTTCTAAAGGGCCTTCAGATTCTCAGGTCATCAAAGACTGGGGAAAGTTTAGAAAGGACGAGAATCCCAGTATCTTGAAAGATGTTCAGTTCAAGAAGGCGGAAATCGTTGGCACCAGCGTCAGCGGCAACGTTGCAGAAGTTATTGTAAGGATAACTGGTGACTGGATAGGTGATAGTAGATCCTCAGGGTGGATAGGTCAAACTGCCTGTGGAGGATTCAATCCAGCAAAGGGGCAAAATCAAGTTGTAGAGAGGAAGTTCATATACAAGAAATTCGATAGTGGATGGCGACTTGAGGAAAATCAACTTATTCATTAGCCTAACAACCGCATCAACTCGGACTGGCAATTCCGCTGCGCTTCATTTCCAGCCAATTATGCGGAACGTTCAGCGTCTTAGTTGTTTCAGAGACTTTCTCTCCATCCAGCACCCCTGCCTTTGATGTAAGCCCTGCGAGAATTCGTCTGAAGAAGTCATTTACATAACCTGAAACGTCTGACCCACGAGTTGGAATTCGGAAACCTCGGCACGTTCTAATTTGTTCCTGATCTGTTCGAAACGTCTCACGGTGTCTTCTGAATACAATTGTTCACCGCAATGAAGACAGACCTCGGCATGAACCTTTAAGACTGCCGTATTGCACCCTCCACGGAGGAGTTTCTCAATATCTTTTTCAACCATCTCACCACCGCAAACCGGACATTTTGTAAAAGGCATCATATTTATCGCCTACTTATTTTCTAATCAATCCAGCAATTTATACAGTGAATGGTATCGGCAAGTCAAAACTATTCTTTTTTCTCGCGGCTATGGGTGCGCAGGTGTCATCTGTGGTTACAGCTATTCCACGCCGTTATTTCTTCGGGTGGACGGCGATTCAAAGTGATTGACAGGCTTTCCTTCTGGCTGTTAGAAACTTTTTGACTTTTTGCATAATTGTCCGGTGGAGGAACTCTTTTTCCATGCAGAACCCTGAATTCATCCTGATGCTGCCTGTGCTTTTGTTTTCACTTTCCCTGCATGAATTTGCCCACGCACTCGTGGCGCAATGGGCGGGCGATGATACGGCGGTTCGCGCAGGACGCCTCACATTAAACCCTTTAAGCCATATTGACCCGGTGGGGACTGTGCTTGTGCCACTGCTATGCCTTATGGGAGGAGGTTTTTTTATCGGGTGGGCAAAACCGGTGCCTGTCAATCCCAACCGCTTCAAAAAGCTGGTGTGGGATGTATATGTGAGCGTTGCCGGACCAGCATCAAATTTTCTTTTGGCTATCATAGCAATACTCATTTTCAAAGTAATTATCATGACCCATATTTTGGGAACAATGAACTTATCGGAAGATGTCATGGGCATAATAAAAATACTCATATCTGGTTTTATCAGCATAAATGTCCTCCTTGGGCTGTTCAATCTAATCCCGATACCGCCTCTTGATGGTTCACACATCTTTTTCCACTTTTTTGTGCGCCCCTGCACACGTGACAGTATAATGTTCACGCTGTTCCAGCTTCTTGAGCGTTTCGGATTTATAATCCTGATAATTTTAATTTTCGCCATTCCATATAATTTTAATCCGTTCTACCTTGTGTTAGGGAAGGTGACGCAAATAATTAACTGGTTCTTAACATTATAGAAAGGAAAGGGGCATGACGAAGAAACGCATTCTCTCAGGGATTCGTCCGACCGGCAAACTCCATCTGGGGAACTATGTCGGGGCGCTGGAGAACTGGGTCAGGCTTCAGCAAGAATATGACTGCTTTTATATGGTGGCGGACTGGCATGCCCTGACATCGGAGTATGCAGATACAAGAGAGATTATGGAGAATATGCAATCAATAGTCATGGACTGGCTCTCGGCGGGTCTTGACCCTGAGATATCAGTCATGTTCATCCAGTCCAAGGTGAAGCAACATGCGGAGCTGGCGCTCCTTTTGGGAATGTTTGTCCCCCTGCCATGGCTGGAACGCTGCCCCACTTACAAGGAGGCGCTCCAGCAGGTGAAGGAGAAAGACCTGCGCACCTATGGATTTCTGGGATATCCCGTCCTGCAGGCGGCGGACATCCTGATTTATAAGGCGGATGCGGTGCCGGTGGGCGAAGACCAGTTGCCGCATCTTGAGCTGACACGCGAAATCGCCCGCCGCGTGAACTTCATCTTTGGCGATATATTCAAGGAGCCGCAGGACATCCTCTCGCGCGTGCCGAAACTCCTCGGCACTGACGGACGAAAGATGAGCAAATCATACGGCAACTGCATCTATCTCTCGGACGATGAGCAGACGGTGAATGAGAAGGTGAGTCAGATGGTGACCGACCCGGCGCGCGTGCGCCGCTCGGATAAGGGACATCCGGAGATTTGCAGTGTGTTTGACTACCAGAAGGTCTTTACACCGGAGCGCATTCCTGAGATTGAGTCGGGATGTCGCGCCGCAACACTCGGATGCGTGGAATGCAAGAAAATCCTTGCGGCATCATTAAAAGCGCTCCTTGACCCCATGCGGGCGCGCCGCGCAGAAATATTAAAAAAACTCAACTATGTGCGTAATGTAATTGAGGAGGGAAATCGCCGTGCCGCCGCGGAGGCGGAAAAAACAATGAGACAGGTGAGGGAGGCGCTCAGGGTTGTTCCGTAAAGGTTTAAAAAGTTTCAGAGGTTTCAGGTGAACATAATTGTCAATTGTCAATTTTCAATTGTCAATTATCAATTGATGTCATGAGTTACCGTGTAAAAATCAAGGTCTTCGATGGACCGTTCGACCTCCTGCTCCATCTCATCAAGATAAATGAGATGGACATAAATGACATTCCTATTGCCGAGGTCGCGAATCAATATCTGGAATACATCCAGCTTATGAAGGACCTTGACTTAGAGGTGGCGGGGGAATTTCTTGTCATGGCGGCAACGCTTTTAAACATCAAGGCGCGGAGCCTCCTCCCCCCTCGCGAGGATGAAAGCTATGAGGAGGAGATTGACGAAATACTTTCCGCCAAGGAGCTGATGCGCCAGCTGATTGAATACCGGAAATTCAAGGAGATTGCCCAATCCTTGCGCAGCCGCGAGGAGGAATATGCGGACGTCTTTTTCCGGACGGAGGTTATCCCGATTCTGCCGGGTCCCGAGCGGGAGGAGGAACCTCTCCACGAGGACTTGAAAAAACTCTTCACAGCCTTTTCACGCGTCCTGCGATATACCGAGGCGCGGGGTTACCACCAGGTCGCTGGCGATGAATTCTCCATTGAGGAGAAGATGGAACATCTGCGCCATCTGCTGACACAGGAAAAACTGCTTGACATCATCAAGGTCTTTGAGCGGTGCATGAACAAGGCGGAGATGATTGCAACCTTTCTGGCGGCGCTGGAGTTATGTCGCCTGAAGGAGGTTAGAATCAGCCAGTCGGGACTTTTTGAGCCGATATATCTCACTCTGCCGGCAGGAAATGGTTTTGAGGTCAGTGTGTAATGATTCCCCGGTTTTCGTATGCCCCTTTATCTCACAGACCCGGGGGTAAATTATCAGTTCTGTAGCGAACTCAAACATATGAACCTTTCCCTGAAAATAAGAGGTGCCTTATGAAAAAGAAAAAGATGTTTTTTTTCGGCATTGTTGTCTTATGCACCGCGTGTCTTGCCGCCTGTCACCGCCAGCCGATTATCATTCCCGATTTCAACACCTCCACAGAGCAGTATATCTTTGCCAAGAACTTAAAAGACCAATCTCTTATGGAATCTCCACAGCAAGAGAAAAAGGTGGAACGCACAGAAGCGCTGATATTTGCCTATAACAAAGTCACCGAGCGCTTTCCCGAAGACCTTCGCGTGACACCGCTTGCCTGGAGCGAAGTGGCTGATATATATTTCCGGAAGGGTGATTATAAACAATCGCTCAGGCTGCACGAAATTGTGCTGAAGAAATATCCCGACCAGGATGATGTGGTCTGCAAATCGCTCTTTGGTGCGGCGCGCTGCCACGACCACCTTAAAAATTATGAGAAAGCGCTCTCATATTACAAGCAATGCTATGAGCGTTTTGAAAATGACAAACGTCCACACCTTGCATTTCTTGGCAAACAGGCAAGGCAATTTTATAGCAGGGTCAGGGTAAGATGATAAAAAGATTCTGCCTGTCTCTGTTGGCGCTTTTTGTGCCCATCTTTTGCATGGGCTTATCGGTCGATGAACCACCGGTGACGGAAGGGCGCCGTCACGTGGAGCGTTACAACAAAGACCCCCTCGCCGTCCGCTCCATGAATCCCGTTTTCGATGAATTCCCCGATTCCTCCCTTGTGGATTTCAGCTATCTCCTTGACCCCCCCGCGGGGAAACACGGTTTTGTGAAGGTTGGCGAGGACGGACATTTCCACTTTGAAAAAACCGGCGCACGCGTCCGCTTCTGGGGCGTGACAGTTGCCGCCTCACACATCGATATCCCGAAAGAGCGCATCCGCCTCGCAGTGGACACCATCGCCCGCGCCGGATGCAACATCCTTCGCCTGCATGAGATTGACAACCGCGGCGGCGAGAAATACAACCTCGTCCGCCGAAACATCATTGATGAGGCATGGCCGCATAATAACGACTCGCGCCACTTTGACCCCGAATATCGCGACCGGCTGGACTACTGGATATGGTGCGCAAAACAGAAGGGGGTTTATGTTTATCTCGTTGTGAGGGGCTACCGCACATTCCGCGCGGGCGATGGCGTTGCCGGGGCGGATAAACTGGACCGAAAGGCAAAACCTTACGGTTATTTCAATTCCCGTCTTTTAGACCTGCAGGATGAATACATCACAGAATGGCTCTTCAAGCACAAGAATCCTTATACCCGTCTGCCCAACGGGCTTGACCCTGCCGTGTGCATGATTGAACTCATTAATGAGGACAGCCTGTTCTTTGAAGCCGGCGAGTGGACATCCTTCATCGAGCCTTACAGGTCAGAATTTCAGAAACTCTGGAACGACTGGCTGAAAGGGCAGTATGGTAGCACAGATGCCCTTCGGCAGGCATGGACAATCCCCGGCGGCGAGTGGTCTGCCCTCCTGCCGGAGGAGCGCCTTGAGGATGGCGCGGTTAAGATTCCCGATATGAAGGCGCGCCAGGCGCGTGAGATTGCGCCGGAACTATCTGGTGAGCCGCTTTCTCATCCGCTCAGGCAGAGGGACGGCGCGCGTTTCGCCGTTCATCTCCAGCGCAAAATCTTCGCCCGCCAGCGCGACCTCATCCGCTCAATGGGATGCCCCATCCCCCTCACCGCCGTTGTCAACAGTGAGGTCATCCCTGACACATGGTCAGTCGCGCAGGAACTGGACTTCACTGGCGAAAATGCCTACCAGGACCATCCGGCATTCAAGTCGGGCGAGGCGTGGGTTGGCAAGTCCTTTTTCAAGAATACAAACTATCTGAGACAGACCGGTCCCTGGAGCCCGCCTGCATTCATGGCGCGTTACAAATGGGCGGGAAAACCTCTTGTGTGCCGCGAATGGACGCTCTCCTGGCCCAATGAATACCGGAACTCCTCAAATATCGCCATGGCAACTCAGGCGCTCCTCCAGGATTATGATGGCATGATTCACTTTGCATATTACACGGCTGGAGACCATTTTATTTGCAGTTCGTTCGGGATGCAGGCAGACCCCGCACGCTGGGGGACATTCGGCTACGCCGCAGAACTCTTCATCAATGGCGACATCAAACCCGCGGAGCGTCTCATCGAGATTGCTTACACGGATGAAGACCTCTTCCGCTACGGGAGCTATATGGACCACTTGTATGACCTGTCATGGGAATGCCGCCTGCAGAACCACCACTTTTCCGGCGCGGCGCAATCCGGTGCGGACATCCGCATCTCCAGCGGCAGAAGCGGGCTGGGCATATATACAGGGATGCATAATATTTTATGGGACTGCCGGTTTGAGCGCTGGAATGCAGACAGTGCCGCTCGCAGACAGAGCCTCTTTTTCACAAGCGGCTATCAGGACCCGCTTCTCCTGAACGGCGCCGATTTCCCCACCTCTCCGGTTTTGCGCGGCGGATATGTGCCGCTGTGGGAGGGGGCGGGGCGATGCGGGGGTTTTTATGACCCGCGGAGCAAAAATATCATCCTTAAGAATGTTGATTCCACAAGGGTGTCGGAGGCGGCGAGGGGACTCTTGCGCACCATTGAAAAACCAGATGCGCCATTCATGCCCATTTTAGAACCGGGCTCTGTTGTTATCCGCTCTGGCGAGGTCATTCGGGACATCAAAAACGGCAGGATGCTCATCAACACGCCACGCCTGCGAGCCGTCATGGGTGAGCTGAATCCCGCCGAAAGGTTCATCGCGGGCGGATTTTCCGTGCTCTCGCAATCGCCCAATGCCTGCCTTATAGCCCTCTCGCTTGACGACAAACCCCTTGAGGAATCGAAGAGATTTTCCGTGAAGATGGCAACCGTGGCAACCAACCGGGGGCAGATGCTGAAGCCCGTGACGGGTAAAGATACACCCGGGCGTCTTGTTCTTGAATACCCCGGCTCTGTTCCTGTGCAGACGCAGGGTAAAGCCTCTGAGACCCCAACGGCGCTCACACTGGGAGGCGCGCCGCTCATCGAGGCATTTTTGATAAACGGGACGTGGGAGGCGGTCTTTGACCGCGAGCGTGGCGAGGTCATGCTCACCTGCGACACGCCGAATGTGCGATTCCGACTTGGAAAAGCGGCATTTGGCGCACAGTTGCCGGAAACGCTCACCATGCAACAGTTTTACTGTGAATATCCTCCCTCCCCCGCAGAGGATGTCAAACCGGACTTCATCTATCCCGGATACGCCAAGTATGTGCGCGTGACGGCGCCGGCGCGCTAAGGAAGGGGCTTGGCGGCGCATCCGCAATCCGGCGCACCATTGAGATGTGCCTGCGGATGGCTGGTTTTTCCTTGCATATATGTTTCACCCATTTGATATATGGCGCATATTCATGTGGAGGGAAAGACATGGTTACAGCCATTATTCTGATTAATGTTGAGCGCAAACGGGTGCTCGAGGTGGCGGAGGCGCTTCATCAAATTGAAGGTGTGACGGAGGTATATTCCGTTGCGGGGCAATATGACCTTGTTGCTATCTTGCGCGTGAAGGAAAATGAACAGGTTGCCGAGATTGTCACCGGACAGCTATTGAAACTTGAGGGCATTCAAAAGACGGAAACCCTCATCGCCTTCAGCTGCTATTCAAGATATGACCTTGACCACCTGTTCAGCATCGGGCAGGAAAAGGGCTGACCGGTTGAATGGCAATGGAAACGGCATCTTCGGAACATCTGTTACATCTGACGCTCGGTCTTCTGCCCGGTCTGGGACCCGTCCATATTGCCGACCTTCTTGAGACACTTCAATTTGAACACCTGTGTCTCATCGAGTTATTTAAACTCACATCCACAAAACGGCTGAAATATCTCCATCTTTCACCCGAGATTCATAATGCCTTAGACAGAGCGCCAGCCCACCGGGAAAATATAAAAGCGCTTGAACAGAACCTGAAAAGGCGCGGCATCTCATGGATGGCGCGAGGGGATGCAATGTATCCGGTGCGGCTCACCCGTTTTCTGGGCAAATCAGCGCCCCACATCCTCTTTTATCAGGGCAATGTTGAAATTCTACAGGAGGCATATTTCATTGGAATCATCGGGACGCGCCAGCCGTCAACTGAGGGGCTGGAGGCGGCGCAACGGCTGTCGATGGAGTGCGCCCGGCGCGGCGTGATAATCGTCAGCGGTGGGGCGAAGGGTATTGACGCCGCCGCACATTCAAGCGCCCTTGTCACAGGCGCCACCGTCTTCGTCCTACCATTCGGCATATATCATCTGAGACGTTTATCCGCACTCGCGGAAAATATAGAGCCCGGAAATCACCTGTTTCTTTCCGAATTTCACCCTGAAGAACGCGGGACACACAACACGCCGGTGCAGCGAAACCGCACCGTGGCGGCGCTCGTCGATGCCATCCTCGTCATTGAGACAGGCACAAGTGGCGGGACGCTCCACACTGTTCGGTTTGCCCGCGGATTCGGGAAACCCATCCTCGCCGTGGATTTCTCCCCCGCGCCCAACCCGCCGGGCAATGCCTCCCTCCTTGCATGCGTGGCGGAAGCCGTCCCTGCAGAGATTCACGGGGACACCCATGACCGCATTATGAAATCCATCAGGCGCGGGGCAGCCCTTCTCACAGAAAAGCCGCCCCTGCAGGGCTCCCTTTTCTAAAAAATCCGGCGTGAAAATCTCAGGGGGTGCGGGGTTGTAAGGCAGAAATTGCCTGAAAGGAGCGGTGGCATCGCTCAATCAGTTCCTTATTCTCCGGCAGATTGCGGACATATATCTTGTAACCCTCCCGCGTTGAGCTGGCATTCGGAGGCAAACGATTATAGACCTGTTCCCACCTGCCGTCCTTTTCCAGGAGTTCATTCACGGGGGCATCTGCGGTCACCACGATAAAATTAATTCGCCAGTAATCAAGGAGTTCATCCCATGTCCGGTCGTCAGGAGAGACCTTGCGGTCTATGCCATTCTGGATAATCTGCTCATGGCGCATGAATGTCCCGCCAAAGATGTCATAACGGTCGTCGGTAAAGACCTTGTGGTATTCCGGGCTTAAGCGCCAGATGAGGAATCCCGCCTCATTAATCTGGTTGAACATCCGTCCGGTAAAGCCGTTGGCAGCTATGAAATTCGCCTCCGACACGGGGTAATTCGCCTCATAATATCCCTCACCGGCAAAGTAGCGGAGGTTGCGCTCTATGAAGGATTCCCCCTCTCGATGATTCGCCACCGACCATCCAATAATAAGGACTGCGGCAAGGCTGAAGAGGGATGGGAGATGAGGCTTCAGACGTGCGTGCGGGATTTCCTCCGCAAGGGCGGCAAGTATCCGTCCACACACCGGAGCGCTGACAATACCCACAAGCGGCAGATGCCTCACATGCTGTAATCCCTGGTGCATGAAAAAGATAATGAGAAGCCCCTCGGGAAGGGTTACAACCTTCTTTTTCAGGATGAATCCCGATGCCACCAGAAACAGGAGCAATGCCTCAAATGCAAGGGTGTAAAAGAAGTCCGGCGAGCGGAGCTCCGGAATGATACGGACAAGGAGCGTATCGCTCATCACGCGCCCGGGCAATAGATAAAGGTTATACCCGTAAGGATTAATGAGGGAGGCGGCAAGACATGCCACGAGAATGGCGGTATTCATGACCACATTTGTCTCACGCCCGCCCGTGGTGGAGCGCCACTGCACAAGGACTTTCCAGATATCCGCCGCAAGATAAGCCCCGATGGCAATAATGCCAAGGATGAAGCCCCCATGCAGATTCGCCCATGGAATCATGACAACGGGGAGGACCCAGAGCCAACGCCGTTTGATGCGTCCCGTCGCCGCCTCGCGCAGAAGAAATAACCATCCCGCAAAAAGGGCGTATGAAAAGAGCGGCGGTCGGGGATAAATCGTCCGGCGGGAAAGGAGAAGCGCCAGTAACCCCGCCAGAATCGCAATCGGCACACTCCCCGTCTCTCTCCATGTAAGCGCGGCAACAAGCCCACATGCCACAACGAGGAGGAGCGCCGTGAGAAGGATGACCATGCGGAAGCCGCCCTGCTCGGTGCCATCGCCCAATCTGAATGCGGAGTAAAAGACGACCTGCGCCAGCCATTCATGATTGTGCCAGGGGATTGACTCAGAGGTGTAAGCAAGGATATCATATTTCGGGAGAGAAAATCTGTTTTCGGTGATTATCTTCCCTGTCTTCACATGCCACCAGACATCGTTATCCGAACGAATTGGGGTCAGGGCGAAGGAAAAGACCGAACAGATGAAAAGAAGGATGAGAAAAATGTTCAGGAACTGGCGCACTTTTGCCCCTCCCCATGTGATATTCGGAACCGTATCACTAATATGACCCACAGGACAAGACTGAAAATGGACAAGGCGGCCCCATAAACAAGGGAAACCGGACGGTATTCCATAATTACCACATGGTTACCCTTGGGGACCTCAATAGAGCGGAAGGCATTGTTTGCGCACCCCAGCGTTAGCGGCGAGCCATCCTCTAATCTCGCCCGCCACCCCGGCATCCAGACATCGCCGGTTACAATCAGCGCATCCATCGGCAGATGGCATTTCAGGCTCACACGCTGATGGTTATATAAGAGCACCCTGATGTTTTGCGCTTCATCAGGAATGTTTTGAGTCCGCTCCTTTCCGCCCTCCATGACAACATAGGAAACCTGATGCGGGTCAAAACCCTCCGCGGAAAGCCTTCCAAGGAGTGTTTTTTCATCCGGCAGGGCAATAACCCTGTGCGGTATGTAGGCATAAGGAACCGCATCCGCACGGCGGTAAAGCGTCTTTCCTGAACGGACATCAGAGGCAATATTGACGAGGTCATCTCGCTTTCCGAGGCTGACTCGTGAAAGGACAAAAGCGCAGGCGGTGAGACGCGCAGCGCCAGGACTCCCCGGTCGCGCCGCATTCCAGGCGTCAATGTAATGGCGGAGTTCCACCGGATGATATCCGAGCGGCACGCCGATGCCGTTCATCATCGGGCGGTTGGAAAGCTCATTGCCGATGTTAAGGACACGCACAGGCGGCGGCTCCTTCTTCAGGATGGCGTCAGGAAATGAGTTATAAAGATAATCATGATACGGTGCCGCAGGTTCGGGCTGGATGAATGCCCTGTCATTCATGGCAGGGTCAACGAAAAAGAGGACAAGGATGGCTGCCTTCACAAGCCAGAGGAGCTGGCGGGGCGCCGTGTTGGAGCGCACTAAAAACCATGTGTGAAAGAAAAGCCCGAGCGCAATAAGCGTCACCCCCGCAAAGAAGAGGCTGCGACGTAAACTATAGACAATGCGGCTGAGCCTTTCATAAAAAAAAGCCGCCCCGCCCTCCGAGCCGGCATATTGCCCTGACTTCTGAATAACGCGGAGATAATATCTGTGGGACATTACGGTGAGGATGAAGAAAAGGAGTCCGAGAATTACAAAGATGAGGATGAATTTTTTTTGCGCCTGTTTATCCGTCTTCTCCCTGGCGCGCACCATGAGCGCCTCAAACCCGAAGGCGGCAAGCACCGCGGCGCAAATGCCCATGAGAAACATCACCGTGGCGGGGGAACGGAAATGTCTCATCCCCGGCACATACTCATACAAAATGCGATACAGTGGAGAATATGCCCCGCAGGCGATAAGCATGGAAAGGAAAAAGAGAAGCGTGAAATAAAATTTTACCGGTCGCGCAGAGAGCAAACTCCCAATAAAAGCAAGGATGACAATTGCCATGCCGAGATAATCGCTCACAAGCCGCTCACCCCAGCGCCCCCAGTAATTACCGTATCCCCCGCGGATGCTGTCACCTGTGAAGCGCGGGAGAAGGAGCTCCCAAAGCTCCTCCGGCGGATAGGAACTCCTTGCGGCATCCTGAAATTCCATCCCGCTCCCGCGGACGGAAAAGCCCGCAGTCTCATAGGCGGGCATAGTTTGCACGGCGGAGATGGCAAGGGAAAAAAGAATGGCGGCGGCTAAAAGACTTGACACCTTCGCGGGCGGGATTGCAAGGGGCGCTCGCCGTCTCCCGCCAACGCACCAGAGGGTGTAAAGGAGGGCGGCTCCAATGCCGTAATAATAAACCTGCGGATGGCTGGAAAGGAGCGGCATGGCAAGCGCCGCACCCGCATAAAGAAAGCGCCTTTTCTTGCCAGAGTAAAACCCGCGATGGAGATGACTTATAACCAGTGGAATCCAGACAATCGCCTGGACCTTCTGCAGATGACCCGGATAACAAAGGGTGGCAAAATGGCCGCACATCTGGAAACCCACCCCCCCCACAGTGGCGGGGAATCTCTTCAATCCTATGGCGCGGCTCAGGCGGTAAACAAACGCACCCGCAAGAATGCTGTGGAGCACATATTGCACATTGAAGGCGAAGGGAAAGGAGAACACAAGGAAGAGCCATGAGGGCGGATAAAATGGACAGAAGGCAAATGAGCCGATAAAAGGGATGCCGCAATAAAGATGGGGCAGCCAGGTGACAAAAATCCCGCCTCTCAGATTTCCCCAGCCGTAACGCAGCATGAGATAATCATGATAGAGGGTGTCATTACCAAACAGGATGACATCGCCCCGCAGGACACATGAATAAAGAAGGAACGCCGATGCGGCAATGGCTGTGCACGGAAAGACCCTTTTAAATTTCCTTTGATTGATGAATGTCATGAATGAACGGTCTGTGCCCTCATATTGATGATGCTAACCTTGAGGAGACGTTTGATGAGCGAAAGATGGCGCAGTGTCTCAGGCGCCACAAGGATGTTGTCAAGGTCTCCCCCTTGGAATTTCTCCTCCAGTGTGCGCAAGTCCTCTATAATATCCTGTATTTGTTCAAAAGTTGGAATCTCCTCGCGGACAAGCGCTGCCCGGACTTCATTCAAAAAACTGTTCAGGGCGGGCTGAAGTCCTGTCGAGCCAATCAGGTGTTCAATGAGGGTGCGGGCAGATTGAAAAATGCCCATCGGGGAATCCAGAGAAATCCTTGTGAGACGGGGATGGGAGAGCCTCTCGGCGTCCTGCTGGTTAAGTGGATAAGCAAGCGAGACGAAATGACCCCAGAGCGGGAGGGGCGCCAGATGCCGCAGGTAATCGGCGAGGCGGGAAAGTGTTTCGGTCTGAAACATGGGAGCAAACATGGCATCATCAGGAATACGGTTGAGGTCGCCTTCGATGGTTGCCTCGAGGACAAATGGCGGAGTTGCGGGGTAACGGGCGATTAGAGAGGTGATAAGTCCGTCATTTATCCAGGTTGTTGCAGATGTC
>Ga0315291_10001146_pt1 | contig 35461 bp, 30 predicted proteins | sample YL17G12_20_MG_FD_203070 | JGI IMG/M metagenome (GOLD analysis project Ga0315291, IMG submission 203070) | Sediment microbial communities from Yellowstone Lake, YNP, Wyoming, USA - YL17G12_20 | ecosystem: Environmental > Aquatic > Freshwater > Lake > Sediment | place: USA: Wyoming | collected...
GCCGCCGCTCTCGCCGCCGAACTTCTTGGCAAAAATGTCACCCTGAAGCATCGAGTAATAGGCGTAGTTGTTATTTGTTACATACAAGCCCCTGACAACGCCCGCACTGTCGAGTGTAATCACAGGCGGCTCCCCCAAACCCACATACCCAATTGCATAGTTGGCCGAGTTACCCTCGCCCTGTCCCGTAATCGCATTGTATAGACCTGCAAACCCGCCTGTCACGGTATCGGTAATGTTCGAGTAGGAAAAGCCTTCCCAGGCGCCCCACTGGGCGTTGTAATTATTGTTGAAATGCGCACTGCCGCTTGTAAAGCCGCCCGACCCATCCGAACCGTTCCAGTAAGACTCCGGCCCCAGGCTCAAATCCTCAAACGTCGCTATGTATCCATTAACAACATTCGCAGCCGCAAAAACAATAACCAAACACGTCAAACCCTGACATCCAATCACTCTTCCCGAAGCCATAATTTTTCTCCTCCAAAAATAGTTTTTGTTTTTTCAAAAATCTGTTCACATTACTTTCTTTACGTTCAAGTTCGTTTGCATTAGTTTTTTATCAACCTTCTTTCGTTCAATCCGGCCCTTGTCGCAAGGGCACCAAAAATAAAAACCGCCGTCCCCACGAGAGGAACGGCGGTCTAATTCACATCCAGCCAAACTATGTCAACCCAGCATCGCTTTGCCGAGCCACACCTGCGTTCCAGCTCGCGAGAACACCACAACCCTATTTGCGACCCAGCGCAAAATAGAGTCCTCAACAGTGTGCACCAACCATAGGCAGGTTTTCTGACTTGCGTCTTACCTCAAGACTCCTTCCCATCCGCCCTTGGCGGATAGTGGACAATTGTCTCTCGGACTTCCGACTTGACTCATCGGAACAGACGCTCACAGCGGCGCGACCGCCGCGGATTTTCACCGCGTTCCCGTTTGACTATCCCGGAGCACAATCCCCGGGACCTACAGTCAGACTATATACATTTCAAAGAACATCTAATCTTCTACCAAACCCCGCACTAACTTTCAAGCAAAAAACAAAAAATATCGGCGCCTTCAGTGATTCCTCTCATGTCCCTCTATCTAAATGCAACGCCAACAAGCGGTTGGAACAATCTCGTCAGTCGGTATTCCCTACCCTTCGCGGTCCGTGCCCGCACTACCGCCTCAGGTAAATAATTACACCGGCGAAAATCAAAATCACAGTCACGCACACCCCCACCGCCGCCACGAACACCCACACAAACCGCCTGTTCTGCCTGGAGACGATGTATTTAAGATACCTGTCGCTCGTGGCAAAGGTCTTACTCATCTGCTCGATGCCCGCCGTCTGCCCGATGGTGCTGTTGTTCAGCTTCTCCAGCGTCTCATTAAACTTATTAAAGCTCTCGACCATTTGCACGTCCGCATCCGCCGCAGCCGCAAGCTGATGGTCGATGTCCGCCAGCGAATCGCTCTGCCTGGCAATCTCGTTCGGAATCCGCTCAACTGTATCCACAAACTGCTGCTGCTTCGTCGCCACCGACCGCAACTGCCCCAGAAGCTCTTCTATCACCTGCTTCTGGCTCTCCACAACGGCAGGAAAACCCTCCAGCAGCCGCGGCAGTTGTTCAATCCGGCTCATCAGCTCACGGTGCTGACCTATCTGCTCATTCAAATGCGTATTGATTGCCTGCAACTGCTCAAGCAGCTTATTGAAGCCCTCCTGCAGCTTTTCCAGCGACTCCTGCTTGTCGGCAACCTTGACCGCCTTTACGACCACCTTATCAGCATCCCCCGGTTGACCCGCCGCCGACCCAACCGTTTCAGATTCACCGATGATAAGCCCATCATCGTCTATCTGCACGCCGGAATCCGGCTCCACCGTCGGCTTGTGGCCCTGCAGCCATTTATTCACCGACGACCACAAATCCTTCAGCTTCACCTTCTTAAGGTTCTTCAAGGACGAAAGCACTTTCAACTCGGATTTTCCCACAAGCCACCTGCCGCGACAAAGCCTGGATAACTAAACACGCGTCAGAATCCGTCCATATTAAAAAGCTTCCCAACCCATAGTGCAAGTTATTTCCAGGAAACTAAAAGTGGATGTGCCACGCAGCTTACCCACAAGGATTTGCCGGCCTGAAGACGCAGACCCGCCTCGTTTGGCCGGATATTTGAAGTAGATACCGCCCCCGCAGCAGAACCCTAATGAGCGGCCTGTAAGAGTTTTTGGCAGGCCTGTATCGCCTGCGAAAGCCCGCACGTTATGGCGGATATGTTACTTAGCTCATCGGCAGTCAGCTTGTCCGCCGACGAGCGGTAAATCAATATAAAGCCCAGCGACGCCCCCACCAGCCCCAGCGGAATCGTCACTGCCGAAATTCGACTCAGCGCCGCAGGATTACCCTCCAGCCCCATCCCCAGCATATCCTCCAGAGTGCACATCCTGTTGGAATTACAGATATTGTCCATCAGCTCCGCACTGAAATAATTCTCCAGTTGCCGTTTTTCAAGGCCGCTCGGCCGCTCGCCTTCAAATATATGCAGCTCGAAGTTATCGCCTTCGCGCAAAAAGAAAATGACATTCGCCTCCCCAATCTCGCCCCGGATGAGCCTGATGGCAGCCTGCAGCAGGCCCCCAAGCTCGGTCGTCCCGATGATTGACTCATAGAAATTCGCCGCGAACGTGATGGCATTCAGCCTCTTGATAAAGTCCTTCTGCGCAGTAATAAAATCATTGCAAAGCATATCTATCTGCTTGGCCCGCTTCTTACGCTCTTTGTTCAGCCGACCTATAAGCAGACGCAGCCTTCTACGCTGATTTTTGTCCTCGACAATCATCAGTTTCTATCACTCCACCGAAACTTCCAGGGCGTCAAACCAGTCAGTGTCAGTCAGTGCCTATGTATTTTAGGTTCGGCTTAAAAAAGGCGATGCTTTAAGGCTAAGCAGGCATTTATTCGCTCCTCCGATGCGCCCTATAAACAGACGGTTCCCAGTCCTGCGATAGTTAAGAACTCTCCGAAACCGACCGCCAAATAGACCGGATGTTCGCTTGCGAGAATAATCCACCCGTATTTTAGGACCCGTTAATCACAACCCTGACCAAAAAGAGCTGCGAGTCGAATCATCCCCAATTGATGGCCCCCCAGCCGAGTAGAAAAATAGCCCCTCCGCATCGGCAAGAGACTCCTGCCGCCGCGAGTGCCCACGAATCAGGTAACTCCTCAACCTCCGCCCTATTTTTTTCTATAAATGACAACCTTGCCTAGCGCATCGGCAAAGGTCTTCAGCGGCTTATCCATCACCGCAAGAGGCGGGTCGGCAAAATCCAGCCTTCCGCTGGTCGCCTCCCACACATCGCGCAGTGTCACCACCTTAGCCACTATCTTCGCTCCGCCGACCCTTCCCCGCTTACACTCCACAATGCTGCGCCTGCTCAGGTTCTGCATGACCTTCTGCAGATACCCCACGGAAAACTTTAGCGACTTTGCAATATCCCCCGCCTGAACGTACTCACCTCTCCTGCTTTTCCCAAGGTAAAGAACCGTTTCCACTGCCATTACAAAATCCTGATTAAGTTTCACTTTTGCCTCCTTCTTTTGTTATGCCGCCTCTATGTTGTAACAAACACCAGCCTGTACCGGCTTACTTTCAACCGCTACCTTGCGCACACGCGCCGCAAAGTCATCAATCTCTTCTATCTTCTCAAACCCCACGACCATTGCATCCACGCAGCCCAACCCAAGCACAAATCGGACTGACCCATCGCGCTTTTCATCGCTGTCCCTGAAGCTGCCCTCGCCTATCAGCTTCATTCCTATTACGCCCTTGCCCGCCTCGTGCATCTTCTTAATCACAGGCACAACCTTCTCAGGCGGCGCATCCATCTTCTCGCCGTATGCGTTAATCCGCACGTGCACCGAATCAACCCAGGGCTCGTTTGCAGCCGCCTCCAGCGCCTCCAGCGAATGACACGACACCCCGTGCGCACGGATGATGCCTTTCTTCTTTAGCTTCTCTAATGCTTCCATCTGCTTACCGACTTCCTCCGGCCACTTCGCAGATGACACGCAATGCAGGAGTATCACGTCGATATAGTCCGTGTTCAGCTCCTTCAGAAATCGCTCTACAACGATGTCGCAGTCCGGCCGCTCCTTCTCCGGTATCCCGCCCTGCCGCCACCAGATTTTCGAGGAAATCACGTAGTCCTTGCGCTTCATCTTGGCCAGCGCGCCCGCCAGAAACGGGTGCGTCCCGTACAGGTCCGCAACGTCAAACAGCCGCACGCCTCGCTCGTATGCCGCCCGCGCCAGCGCCTCAAATTTTTCCTTCCCCATCCGCGTATGGTTCGACTGCCGGTCCCCGCCGCGCATCCCCGTCCCCAGACCAACCCGTGTAAGCTTAATCTTTGTCTTGCCTAACGGCACAAGTTCGTACGGGTCAAACACCCTGGGCTTCTGCTCCTGACCCCCGACCCCTGACCCCCGACCCCTGACCCCCGACCCAAACAGTATCCCGCCTGCCCCGGCAAGCGACATCGCCAAAAATTCCCGCCGTCTCATTTCCATTTTACATAACTCCAAACCAGTCCGTGTCAGTCAGTGTTTCCAAGTCCGTGTTAATCAGTGTCTATGCCAACCCTGCAAAAGCTAACCATAATCAGGATACTCGCGTTTCACTTCCAATGCAAGCATATTGCTCAAATTTTCAATGTCCTGCTTCAATTTCACCCTTTAAGTTCGCTCAATATCAAAACCTTCCTGCACGTGCAGTGATTGCCTAAGTGGCACAATGCAAGTCTCGAAGCGGTAAATTTCATCGGAAATGAAAAACCTCCCGATTCGCCGTATCCGATTGTTATGTGCGGAAAGAAGTTTTCAAAAGCCGCCTTCCCCGCATAGTTCCTTATCCAAAGCAAAGTCGATTCCTCCACACTCGGCGGCGAAAGCGCCATATCCGCCGTTGCACCATACCTGAAATACGGCTTCAAACTCCGCATAACTTCCTCGTGCAGCGATTGCAAAGCCGCCGTCTTCTCTACCTGGAAAACCGACACCTTTTCCCCGACCGCGTTTGTCCCAACACCAACGCCGACAATCTCTAACTCCTGCACACCGTATCTCGCCGCTATCGCCTGCAGGACCTTCTCGATATCGATAAGCTCCTTCTGGTCGATACAGCCCATAGCCAGGGAAATATGAGGCAGACAATTCTGCCTGCCGAGAACTATCTTATCGCTGCCCCGTTCTTGTAACTTCTTATTTGCTTCGATAGCTTTATCCACCATCTCCTCCGCCGGCAGCAGCACCGCATCGACCGCTATCTTTGCCATAACAATACCCTTGCAAAAAACCCTGAAAAGCCGGCAATGCGACTATTTTACTCGAAATTAAAGGAAAATTTTATCTCCGACGCCGAATATTTTACACAGCCCTTGAACAATCGGTTGGACTAAGCGTATTAAAAGCAGAAATTCATCTCCCTCCTCCTTCAATAAATATGAGGGGGCGGCCAAGACCGGCCGCCCCCGAGCTATTTTCACCCACAAACTCTCTTCGCCCCGGCGAAAAGTCAACGCTATTGATTTTTCCCGCGAACGTGCATCCCCAACTCCTGTCTATTTCAAACAAAACCTCCCCGGCCGCCCAATATTCAAAATCACCTCACAAAGCAAACCTCACTCCGAAATCACTCGTCCGCTCTTTTTACCGTCAATCACGCTTGACAATAATCGCTTCCTTAAGTATTATCCCCCCGTTTTGTAACTTCCTTGTCTTAAAGGAAGCTAGGACAGCAGGAAACCAAAAAAATCTGCTAAGTGCAGACCCTGCAATTTTGCCCTTTTAGCAAACATTATGGAAATTAAGCCGTTCAGAGCATTCAGATTCAACCGGGCCGTAGTCGGCGACGTCTGCCGGTGCATCGCGCCGCCCTACGATGTCATCAGCCCCGCTCAGCAGACCATTATCCATAAAAAAAGCAAATACAACATCATTCGCATAACCAAAGGCAAAACAACCCCCTCCGACAACACCCGCAATAACCCCTACACAAGGGCCGCAAAATATCTCAATAACTGGCTCAAGAAAGGTGTCTTGAGACAAGATAAAACCGATGCCATTTATGCCTACACCCAGGATTTCGAGCTGGCTGGCGCCAAATTCAGCCGCATCAGCTTCATCGCCCTTGCCCGGCTCGAAGAGTTCACGCCCGCCGGCCCCGTCAGGCCGCACGAGCACACCCTCAACAGCCAGATAATCGACCGGCTCAACCTCAAAAGAGCGACCGCAGCAGACTTCGGCCTGGTCTCTATGCTGTATGAGGACAGGAAAAAAACCGCAGACAAAATCATTAAATCAGCCGCCGCCCAAAAACCGCTTCTCGACTGCCTCGATGAGCAGAACGTCCGACACCGTCTCTTCGCAATCACAGACGAAAACGATATCAACGCGACAGTCCAAACGATACGCAAAAAAATCTGCATCATCGCCGACGGCCACCACCGCTATACAACAGGCCTGCTTTACTCGAGGGGAACCGGCAACCCCGCCGCCCGCTTCCAGATGATTGCCTTCACCAATATCTGCCAGGATGGCCTGCTCGTCCTCGCCACCCACCGCCTCGTCGGCAGTCTCGGAAACTTCTGCGTCAAAAAACTAATCGCCGACCTCAAAAGAGACTTCGAAGTTACTCACCTGCCGTTCGATTCTCCGCGAACAAAACTGCGGGCAAAACAAAAAATGCTCGCCCTGATGAAAGCCGGGCATAAAAAGGACAAAAACGCCTTCGGCATCTACGCCGCAAACAGCTTCTACGTCGCCGTCCTGAAAAACAAACGCATAATGACCTCCGCCGCCCCGGACTACAGCCCCGCCTGGAGGACGCTCGATGTCGCCGTCCTACACAAGCTCATCCTCGAAAAACTGCTCAGCATCGGCGAAAAACAGCTCGATTCCGAAGGCGGCATCGAATATATTAAGGATATGGAAAACGCCATCGATGAATCGACCGAAAAGGTTGACAAAGGACAAAAACAAATCGCCTTCTTTGTGAACCCGACAAAAATACGCCAGATTCAAATGGTGGCCGACGCCGGCGAAAGAATGCCGCAAAAATCGACCTACTTTCACCCGAAATTGTATTCGGGTTTGACAATTAACAAACTGTAACTTTTTTTGGATGATGTAATATGCCAGACTGGAAAAACCCGCCAAGATTGTTTATCCCGGGTCCCGTAAAGGTCAACTCGGACGTCCTGTATCAGCTCGCCCGTCCCACCCTCGGACACCGCGGCAAAGAATACGCCCAGCTCCAGGCCGAGACGACCGAAATGCTCAAAAAAATCCTTTTCACTACCCAGCACGTCTTCCTCTTCACGTCCTCCGGCTCAGGGGTCTGGGAAGCGTCCATCCGCAACTGCGTCGCGCCCGATGAAACCGTCCTGTGCACGTCCTGCGGCGCCTTCAGCGAAAAATGGGCAGATGTCGCCCGCGCCTGCGGCAGAAACGTCGAAGACCTCAAGGTCGAATGGGGCAGCCCCATCCTGCCCGAAATGCTCGACAAGAAACTATCCACCGGCAAATACGCCGCCGTAACGCTTGTCCACAACGAGACAAGCACCGGCGTGACAAACCCCATCTATGAAATCAGCGACCTGATGAAGAAAAAATATCCCGATGTCCTCGTCTTCGTTGACTCCGTCAGCGGTATGGTCGGCCTGCCTCTCCACTTCGACCGGCTCGGCTGGGACGTCGGATTCTGCTCCGTCCAGAAGGCCTTCGCGCTCCCGCCGGGTCTCGCCGTCGCCGCCGTCAGCAGCCGCGCCCTCGAAAAAAGCAAATCCGTCCCCGGCAGAGGCTACTACTTCGACTTCCTCAACTTCGCAAAGTCCGCAGAGAAAAACCAGACCCCAACCACGCCCTCCATCCCTCACATTATGGCCCTGCACTACCAGTGCACCAGACTGCTCGCAGAAGGTATGGAAAACGTCTGGAACAGACACAAACAAATGGGCGACCTCGCAAGGGCCTGGGCAAAAGAAAGATTCGCCCTTTTCTGCGGTGAGAAATACGCCTCCAACACCCTCACCACAATCAAGAACACCCGAAACATCAACGTCGCTTCGGTAATCGCCGCGGTCCAGCAGAAACACAACACCGCCTTCGGAAATGGCTACGGCAAACTAAAAGAGGTAACCTTCCGAATCGCTCATATGGGCGACATCACAATCGGCGAAGTGAAGGAGCTCCTCGCCTGGATTGACGAAGAAATCGCTTAATCCCGCGTTTACGTGCCTGTTTAGCCCTCCGTAGCGCAGCTTTTAACCCTGAGCGTAGTCGAACGGGGCAGGCCCCAGAACTTCTTTATCTGGGGCCCAGAATTTCTTTGTCGTTTCCCCATCGCCGCCACGGCAACGGTGATACCTTACGATCCTGCCTTACGTATCGCGACGATGCGCAAACGCAATTTACGTGTCGGTAGCCTTGTCTCAACTACTTGTCCGACGGATGCCCCCAACATCGATTGGGCAATCGGTGTATTTTCATTTATTTCGCCAGTGTCAGGATTTGACGGTCCATGAGTAATGAGTGCCTGCTTTTCTGAATCCGGTTCCTCCTCATCTATGTAAACTACTGTATCGCCCACCTTGACTCTTTCATTGGTAGTTTTCTTATCCTCTTCTGTTCCTCCGCATTGTTTAGTAGTCGATGGAATTTCATACGTGGGATAAATCCCTCTCTCTTCAAGAAGGTGCCATAGACCATTCAACGCAACCTCTTTATTTGCATAAAAAGCAGCTTCCCTGACACGATAAAATACCCACTTACATCGTTCCAGCTTCCGCTGACGCTCCATATCCTGCTCGTAATGCTCCGCTCCATGCCAATGTTCTCCGTCACATTCAACGGCTAAGCGTGATTGTCCTCCCACTATTACAATATCTATGAATTTTTCAGCAACATTTAACTGTGGAATTACTTGGTAACCTCTGACCGCTATTTCTAATGCGACATCCACTTCAAACCAGCTATCGAAAGGTTGAGGTGCTTTTTCAATAAAATGGTTGGCCCGTTCAAACTGTTTTCTCAAATCATTAACAACTATGCCTGCGATCTCTTGTATTCGAGTTTCCTCAAAATGCTTCAGCAGACGCTTCCGAAGACAGGTATCGCCAAGATCGTTCTGTGTAACAGAATGAAACAGCCACATTTGGTCACATGCCCGACTTGCTGCAACGTTGAAACTTCTTTCAAAAGTATCTCTTGCCATTGCTCCGATTCTCTCATTCGGCGCCGCCACCATCGAGAGAAAAATTATATCCCGTTCAGCTCCCTGGAAACTATAGGGATTTCCACAAATAAGCCTCCGTTTATCCATTTCTTCTGCGCCTAAACGCTCCAATAATTGCCTTTCAATCAATCCGGCTTGAGCAATCTTCCCCTGAAGGATGATTACTCCCATCGTCTTACCTCTATATTTATCATCTTGGCAGAGTTCCACTATTTTATTGACTATGGCTTCTGCTTCAGGACGGTTGATGACGCGGCTTTCAGAACCTTCTCGATAACCATTTTGAAGATACACATGCTTGAGAGGTTCGAGCCTATCTGCCCCGTATTGTCTAAGCGGTATTAAAGGCGTATCGGAATAGCACATATCATTTGAGAAACGAATAATCTCCGGCATGCACCGGAAGTGCTCTCTCAGTGCTATGCGTCGCGTTCCATAACGCAGTTTCCCATGAGCGAAGATACTTCCAACCACATCGAAGGACGATTTAAATTGAAAGTCGTGGAGGTATTCTTCCATCAACCGGTTGACCGCATCCTGAGGGACGCCGACCGCATCCGGGCTGATCTGTTTTTCATCTCCAACAATAAGTATCTTCTTCCCGAGATAAAATAAAGGAATGGCCTCGAAACCACACTGTGATGCTTCATCCACAATAATGACATCAAACATTCCGGGAGAAGGATCAACAGTATCCCAAACACGATGCAAAGGCATTACCCATGCGGGAACCGCTTCTCGACACTCATTTAGATGCTCCTGTGCTGCTCGACGGTGCCTGGGTGCGTGTTTCCCCGTTCCTTTTCCGATCTTTTTTATTTCTTGTTGCCAAGCCTCCATATGCCGCCTATGGTTTTCATTCATCCTACTGAAACAGAAAGACCATGCCTTCAGGGATGCGATGTGAGCGATGGTTTTGCTTATTTCTGATTCGATTTGGCATTCCCGCCTCGAAAGACTTGGCTCATCTTCTTTATTTATGAAGTCATTCAACCAAAACTTCGCCTGTGCCCATCGCCAGGTATCGGCAAACTGCTTGATTCGTTCGTTCCAAGAAGGCTCTTCGCAGGTTTGTGAGAGTTTGTCTGCTAAATTGGGCGTAACCTGCCTTAACCTGCCAAGAGTACTATTAACCCAATCAGCCAATTCCTTATCTCGTTCCAACTCCTCGATTTTGATATATGCGCGAACGTAAGCATCTATATTGCGAGCCTTAATCGCTTCTACTATGTCTTTTGCAATAGGGTGCGTATTTTTCTTATTTATAATAACTGCTATTTGTGATTCTAACTGCTCAATCTTATATTTAATTTTGAGTTTGTTGATTCTTGCAAGCACGTATTCGCATGTTCGAGCAAGTTTCTGTAGGCTGGATTCTTCGTACCATACCGGCTGCGCAAGATTACGGCATTGTGCCAACGTCTCTTTGCATCGATTGATCTTATCCACGAGAGAAAGGATGTCACGAAGCGTGTCTGTTAAAGATATTAATGCTTGAAACTGCAAATTGTATGGACCTTTTGGTCTTTCAGAACGTCCGATCCAGTATTCCCAACCCTGCCCCAATTCAATCTGAACCCTCAAAGCATCAACCATCAAGGCAACATTCTCAAGGCAGTTGCACGGGCGACTGTTGACCCGGATTGTTTTGATTATGTACCTTACGGGTTTGATAATCCCTGGGCAGAATGGACCCCAACCCAACTTGCCTCCGTTTGAAAGGTGATTTTTTATAACCAATGCGTCTTCATAAACCGCTTTTGTGTCACTATTTTCAGGCAGAGTTATATTTGCGGAATCGGCTTTTTGAACGATATCCGTTAGATTGCTTATGGTCTGCTCGGAAAATCTGATTAATTCCTGCCAGATTGCGCAATTTCCTAAAGATACGTCCCGAATCGCGCCAGGGACCCAATCATGAGGTATCGACTTTATCCTATGTATTTCGCTCGATAATTGATTCAGGCTATCCAGAATTAAATGAATCGTTTTTTCTTTTAAACCGGAAACGCTCTGGAAAAAAGCAGCATCGATGTCGGTTGATAAGGTATTTTCCTGCTCTGCAGCTTCTTGTTCTTGTCTGACAAGAAACTCGAACTGTTGAGCATTTGTAATTGAATCCAAACCGGGCCAGAACTGTTCAAGTTCCTTCTTCTTCTCATCCGTAAGGACACGCAGGCCGTTCAGCAATTTGTATAGCTCTGTTTCAGATACAGGACATTCGCAGTCAAGAGGAACTTCATCGGTTAACCACCCATATTTGTTTTCATCTCTTTTCAATTCCCGGGCGATTTGAGCCGCTGTGCCTCGGTATGCGCCATCGGCGACACTCTGTAAGTGAGTCTCGGACTCCCGAATGGCTCGTAGTCTATTTGTTATTGCTGCTTTCTCCTTTCTCAAACGATAAAGGTCATCTTCCCCTTTTTGAATTCCTTTTTGTGCGTTTTCAAAAAGATTTGAATCCTCATTCTTTTGAAGAATTGAATTTACACTTGTCTCTAATGCTTTTCTTTCTTCAATGCCGCTTCCCAGCAGATTTATGCAAAGCGGGCGCATCTCTTTGGGGATAAGACCATCACCTCTGTCTTCTTTTGTGTCCTTCCCATCATCGCTGCTCTCATCTTTCCTGCCTGTTCCCATAAGGACTTGAAGGGCGCGGGGAGTTTTTGCGGTCACAAGAATTCTTTGCCCTGTTGCAAGCAAATGGCAGATAAGATTGGCGATTGTATGCGATTTGCCTGTCCCCGGAGGGCCTTGTACGAGAACCCCATTTGAAGTTCGAATTTTTTCTATGATACGCCTTTGTTCTTCATTGAAGGGTTTTGGGAAGTATATTTCGCCAGTGATCTGTACGCTTGGGTCATCCACCCCTTCTGATAGCGTTTGACCATCATCGTCCGGTATCTCTGCAATATCTCTGAATTCAGAAGGGATTATATCACCATCTTCAATTCGTTTCTTTATTCGCTTTAGCACTTCAGTCAAACCTCTGATTGACCGTTTTCCTAAAATGAGCGCGGGAGCGTATTCTACGACCGGCTTTTCAGAATCCTGCGGCGTTTTTGGCTCCATCCGGTCATGATACTCACCATGAGTGTGGATTGAATGAACAAGGGCTTTTAGGACTCCTTCTATACAATTCCTATCCCAGGGGTTGTCCTCAGCGTTCATAAGACCGGTTTTTGCCAATTCTTCCGCCCGATCCGGCTGCTCTTCGACGTCGAGCATATCCAATTCCGGCCTAAGATTCGCACCATCGGGATTGGACCGGACGGTGAATTTTCCTAAACGTGCTTCGAATTCAAGAGTTGCATTGGCAACGACAAGATGCCGTCTTACTCTTTGATTGCTCGGGGTCTGCCAGGTTAACAGGCCGATCCCCAGCACTAATTCATACTCTTCGCCGAGCCTTAACTGTTCCTGGTAAATAGAAAAAAGTGTGGAATAGACCTCGTGAACCTCTTCCCATTTTTTGTGTTGTTCAGCCCAGAAAAGCCATTTCTGTTCAACGTACCTCTCCCATTCCTCTCTTACACGTTGACAGTTTTCTAAAAGAATCGTTTGATTTATGAACTGAGATTGATCCGATCCTTCTTTCCATCCCGGATTTCTCACCTGCCTTGTAATTGTTTTCAGAAGAGTAGGTAATTCTCTTGTGTCTCGAATGGTCTTATTGTCCACCCAATCGCGACAGATTTCAGGACGGTTTGGAAGTTCTGGTTCGTGGTATGTCTGTACCTCGACCCAAATATCCTGGTCGTATTCTTCATTCGCTCCCCATGCCTGGGTAAAACATCCCTTTTCTCGTGGAATCTTATGTATCCAGAGTACCTGAGAATCTTCAGTTAACTCTCTAACGATTTTCGTCCTTATTGAAGCTAATCGCGTTAGATACTCTACAAGGCGAATTGCTCGTGTTTCACTCCCTAATACCCGCTCAGACGTCACGGTTCGTCAATCCTCAAAGATTTGTGCTAACTCAGTACTATGTCCGTACGATTTGTTCATTATCCTCTATCGTTTAATTATACAGAACCGCCTCTAATTTTTCCAGTTGAAAATTCTAACGTCCTTCCTCGTCCTTCGTAACTCGTATCAAGTATCCAGCATCGAGCATCCCCTAATACCCTGATTTCCAGATAACCTGATGTTCTACACCCTGATAACCTGATGTCCTGAAAATCAAAAATTTTTTGCAAAATTTTTGATTTTCTCCCTTGACTTTTCGACCCCCTTTTTTGCCCTGATTTTGGGGGTGGTTAAATTTCCGCGCAAAACTGTGCAATTTGTGGTTAATTTCTGTTAAAAACTGCAAAAAACCGCTCAAAAAGTGCAAAAAAGTGCCAATTTTCGCATTTTCGCTCTTATGCTCTTAAGCCCTTATGTCTTATGCACTTACGTAATTTTTTCGTCATTTTCCCACCTCACCAAGTGTCCTTTTTTGCCCTGTGTTTTTGTGCTCTTGTGCCTGATACTATTCCCGCATCGCGCAAATAAAAAGCCCCGCATAGTGCGGGGCTAAGGTCTTTACTGAAAAGAGGTTATGGCAAATCCTATTTCTTCGGAAGTGGCAGCAAAGCATAGAATGTGTATCGTTCTCGCTTTACCAGGAATAGGACGCTGCCTTTCTCTTTGGCCTTTTCTATCGCCTCGTTAAATTCTTTCGTATTATGGACTTGCGCTTGATTGACTTCCTTGATTAGCGCACCCGGCGCGAGTCCGACCCGCTCGGCCTGTGAGCCCGGCTCAACCGTGCCAACGATTACGCCGCTCTGTCCTTCATAGCCGTAACGTGAGGCCAAATCATCAGTTAGGTCGCGCACGGTGAAGCCCAATTCTTCCACTGCCGCTGGTCCGCCGCCCATCAGCTCATCTGTCGGCGGGCGTTTGGCCAGTGTAACGGTAACAGTCTTTCGTTTTCCATCCTGCCAGATAGTCAATTTTACGTCCGTACCCGGCTTAAACATCGCAATTCGGTTGCGGAATGTATCCGCCGATTCCACCGGCTCGCCGTTAAGTTCCAGAATCACATCATTGTGTTTCAGGCCGGCTTTGTCCGCGGCGGAACCCTCGGTAACTTCAGGGATTAGGACGCCCTTGGTGTCTTTCAAGCCGAAAGCTTCAGCAAGTTCCGGCTCAAGGTCCTGCGGCATGACGCCGAGGAAGCCGCGTTCAATGGTTTCGCCCTTCATAAGCTGCTCGGCGATGCTCTTGGCCATATTGATTGGGATTGCAAAGCCGATTCCGATATTGCCGCCTGGGCCGACAATGGCCGTGTTGATGCCGACTACTTTGCCGTCGAGATTTATCAGCGGGCCGCCTGAGTTGCCGAAGTTTATTGCGGCATCGGTCTGGATGAAGTTTTCGTAGGTCGCCAGGTTTAAGCCGCTCCTGCCTTTTGCGCTGACGATGCCCAATGTCACGGTGTGGCTGAGGCCCAGCGGATTGCCGATAGCGAGGACCCATTCGCCGACCTCGGTGGCATCGGAGTCGGCAAGCTCAAGGTAAGACAGGTTGTTGGCTTCAATCTTTATCACGGCGACGTCGGTATCGGGGTCTGTGCCGATAGTTTTGGCGGTGAATTTGCGCCCATCGGCGAGCTCGACGTTGAGTTTTTCAGCCTCGCCGGCAAGGTGGTTGTTTGTCAGGATGTAGCCATCGGCGGAAATGATAAAGCCTGATCCTTTGGCGGTGGTAACATCCTTTTTGCGCTGAGGTGTGCGTGGCGAACGCTGGCGAGGGGAAGGAGAGCGGCGGTAGAAGAAGTTCCAGAAGTCGTCACCGAAGGGGTCGAACTGGTCGCCGAAGGGCGAGTTCTCGAACGATTGGTATTCCCGCACGACGGTCTTCTGTGCTTCGAGACTTACGACTGCGGGCGAGGCCTTCTCGGCGATTTTAGCCAGCGACTTACCCATCTGGCGCAAAATGATAAGGCTTTCCTTCTCCTGGGCCTTGTCCTCTGCGAGGAGTGATAATGGCGCAGCGAACAGCAGAAGGAATGAAATCGCTGCGATTACAAGGTGATGTGGGAATTTTTTGTTACTCTTACAACTGTCCATAAACATTTGACCTCCAAATTTGAGAGTTTTTAGTTATGTGTTTTTAGCTCTTAATTCAGGCGGGGCCGACGCGGCTGGCCCCATTTAAGTTACTGTTCCCTAAAGGTTAAAAACTGAAATTAGACCATAGTCGTACGGATTTTTAAGTAATTATTATACGATTTTATTGCCGGTTGGTTCAGGCCGTCAAAGGTTTTTTTTAGGCGGGGCTTCGCGACAGCACAGGCACGGGTTGACACAGATTATTAGCCACCAAGACGCGAAGGCGCTAAACCACAGATTTTTTAACCACGAATTAACACAAATTGACACGAAGGCACAAAATCAAAGAAGAAAACCCGAATCTTGACTGTCGTTAGACAAGTATCGAAATCCGAAATTCATCCTTCGTAGTAATACTACGGAGAACGGACAAATTCGAAATACTAAATACCAAATACCAACGACTAACTCAGGTTTCCTTTCGCGCCGCAGGCGGATAAATCCGCCACACGAACGGTGGATAAATCACGCTGTAGGCGGATAAATTCCGCACCGTGGATTGATGTAATTATACGCCGGAATAGGGAAGAAGGCGAAAGGAAAATAGTCGTTGGTATATAGTCCCGCCGGAGGCGGGCAGGCAGGCGATTGTTTGGCAATTAACGTCTCGGGTGTGGTCGGCGGCGCCGAGAAGCAAAACGCGACCTTTTGCCGACAGTTGAAAACCTGCCTCTGTGCAGTCCCAGGATGGGTTTTGGCATATCGGGGGGTTTGGTGTAGGTAAAGCCGGGACATTCGACCGGGGTGAATTGGCGCGATATGAACCTTTCAATCTGACGAAGGTACTTGTGCTCCTCGCGGGAGACAAAGGTAATGGCGTCACCCGTGGCCTCGGCCCGGCCGGTCCGGCCAATGCGATGAATGTAATCCTCCGGAATGACGGGCACATCGAAATTGATGACGTGCGAGATTCCGGTAACGTCTATGCCGCGAGCGGCGATATCGGTTGCAACCATAACGCGGTATTTGCCGCTTTTGAAGCCATCCATTGCCCGCTCGCGCTGGCTCTGGTTGCGGCCTGAATGTATCGCCACGGACACGATGTCCGCCCGTTCGAGGTAGCGGTTAATCTTGTCCGCGCCGTGCTTAGTGCGGGAAAAGAGCAACACACTGGACAAGTGGGCGCCGCGGAGCAGGTGCAGAAGAAGACCCATTTTCTGCTCCCTCTCGACGAAATAGATGTGTTGTGTAATTGTCTCGATGGGGTTTCGCGGTATGCCAATCTGAATCATTACAGGCGACTTCTGCACGCCCGCGGCCAGTGCGCTTATTTCCGGCGTTACGGTGGCGGAGAAAAGCATAGTCTGGCGATTTTTGGGCAAAGCGGCGATGATTTTTCGCACATCCATAATGAAACCCATATCGAACATCCGGTCGGCTTCATCTATGACGAGCACTTCGACGTGCCGCAGGTCGATGGTGCGCCGCTGCATGTGGTCGAGGAGCCGTCCCGGTGTTGCAACAACAATGTCAACGCCGTGATAAAGTGCGTTAAACTGCCCTTTGATATTAACTCCGCCATAAACAGCCAGCGTGCGCAAAGGCAGGAATCGCCCATAGCGGAGTATGAACTTTTCGATTTGCACTGCCAGCTCGCGGGTAGGCGTGAGGATAAGCGAGCGGATAACTCTCCTTTTGGTCGCGTGCTCGTGACTTAGCCGATTCAAAATCGGCAGCACAAAGACGGCGGTCTTGCCCGTGCCGGTCTGGGCGCAGCCGATAATGTCCTTGCCGGCAATCGCAGCCGGAATCGCCTTCAACTGAACTTCGGTTGGAGCGGTATAGCCGGCAGCAAGAATGCCCTTGACCAGCGGGTCGGAAAGACCAAATGTCTTGAATGGCATCACATAATCCTAAAAAGATAATAAGTTAAACCTGATTATATCATATCGTCTATAAAACCCAAAGCACTAAATCCAAAACAAATCCGCCACACGGACGGCGGCCTTCTTTTTTTGAAGGTCCTTTGCTCGGTGAATGAATGCGGTTCATCATCCCAGCCGGCTTCGGTTAGTTTCGGAAGTACGTATTTTCGACAGGTATCCACCTCGTTACTCATAGTGTCAATTATACAAGTTTATCGGGTTTTTCAAAGGCCGAGGATTAAGCGATTTCTTCGTCAATCCAGGCGAGGAGGTCATTACCTGGCAGACGGCATAGCCTTGCCGTCGAGAAGGAGCGCATCTGAGGGAGCTTTCCAGACCAGACACAAAGGATTTTCCGTGCGGATAAAACCGGCTTTGTGCAATTGCGGTCCAGTGGAATAAAGGCGTTCGCCCGTATCTGTATTACGATACTCATAGAGGGACACTACGCAGGAGTTCTCGTTTGTCGGATGAGTCGGCGGAAAGGCATAGAAGAGCGGGCCGGCGGAAGAGTCAGGACGCGTTGCGGTCAAGGAAACCGTCTGGGCGTTCCCGGCTGGGATTTTCTGGGCGTAGAGCGGAACCATATCGGCAGAAGCCCTGGCCGGCTCGACCGCAAAGAACGGCATAGATTCAACGCGATCCCAGCAATTACCTTTCTCAACGCCGTCGCGCAACAAATAGTCTTTTTCGCCCGACCCATCGTGCACCTGATAGACAGCAACAGGCAGAGCCAGACGGGGGTCAGCAAGGTTTAATCGGTACATAATCTGATTATAGTCGTAACGCGGCGTCGCATTATCGGGAGAGCCGGAGAACGTGTGCGAATACGTGCCTTCAAAAAAGATAACGCGGCCGCCATCCTGGTCAAAGTACGGATGATGCTTGGGGTTGTAGAAGGAATACTTGTTGTGCGTGACGATTTTCCTCGCATAAATCCAGGGTCCAACAGGGGTGTCGGCTTCGGCATACCAGGTCTCCCCCAAGAATGAGCTGTCGCCAAATTGCTGGACGAAAATCATAACCCATCTGTGTCGATAGGCGTTGAAATAAACGCTCCCACCGTGAGGAGATACTTCCCTGCCTGACTCTATATCATAGAGGTGCGTATCCTGCCTCTCTGCCTTGAGCGCCTCAATGACCGAGGCCTTTGTGGAAGGGCCATTTCCGAGCAGCTCTGCAAAGGACACCCATCGGCAGGGCTTATCTTTCGTTGTCAGAGCCAGGCGCTGTTCAGGCCGGTCGGCGGACTTGCCGGCGTCAAGGGACGTCAACGCTTCGTAACGATTTGGGTCGGCAGCGCAATCCCACCGGGCCTTGACTCGCATACGAACTGCCAGCGGAAACGGAACGGCGAAATAGTAATACTGCCGGCCATCCACATTCACGGCAAAGGCATGCCCTGGTTCTGGATACGGCAGACAATCCGGCCCCGAACCAGTCAGTCGTTCGAACGAAGCGGTCGAATCATTGAAGACAACGAGGCCTCGTTCCTGGACATCGCCAAGGTTTTTCAGCCGCGCATATTTAGCGACCATCCGCTCCCGGCCATCTTCATCAGTGACTGTCAGCAGCCCGTCAAGCCAAACCAGGCCGGGTTCCTTCAAGCGACACAGCGGCCTGCTGAAGCCGTTTTCATCGACGTAGTATTCGAGGTTAACGCCTATTGCGGGGTCGAGTCCTCCCTTTCCCGGCAGATGTGAAACGGCGCCCGCCATCGCAAAGTGTCCGAGCGGATACGAAGGTTTAGCCGTGTCACCCCACAACCAGAACAAACGGCCGTGGTATATGCAGGTGTCCACCGAATCCTGTCCCATGACCTGGCCATTGAGAAGCGGTTCCGTCAACGGCACCGAATGTCCGGTCAGGAGACTGTCACGATATATTCCCTGGCCCGTGACGCGGTAGAGCCGCTCAGCAATATTGAGCCGGTCGAGCTTGATGACTGCACCTGTTCCCTGCGAAGTCTTCAAGGTTGTCCCGCGAAAGCCAAAACCGTCTTTTGGAAATTCATAGCCGTGACTTTCAACAAAGAAAAAGACGTCCCTGTCCATAAGGCCCGGCTCATAAAATGCGACGATGCCATTGCTGTCCGTGAAACAGCGTATGTTATTTACGGTTCGCAGCTCGACCAAAGGGACTCCGCGGCCGGTCTGCCGGTCCACCACCTGAATCTTGAAGTACCTGCCCGACTCATTCCGGGATGGAAATGGCTGCTGTGCAAAGGCAAGGGGCGTGCCAGGGCCAATAAGAATCAGCAGGATTATCATCCGGGCTATCCATAGACGGCTTGTTTGAATTGGGTTCATTTGTCCTGACATAGTTATCTCCATTCTACATCTATCCCTGCGTTTTTGTGACAATAAAATTTCCGCAATAGCTTTGCCGGGTGCGCGTCGAGTGCAGAATGGGGTTGTCACGGCAGGTGCAGGGGCTTATACTCACGAGGATTATGGTCGGCAAGATACTATCTTTTTATACGAAATATTTTGGGGTGTGGGTCGAGTAATTTACGATTGTCAATTGTCGGTTTTCAGAGATGGTTAAAAAAATATTAGCCTTTTATACAAGGTATTTTGCGATATGGGTAGTTCTCTTTGGAATAATTGCATATTGGAAGCCGGGGCCATTTGTCAGAGTGCGGGGCGGGATGGACTGGTTCTTTGCGGCTACAATGTTCGGTATCGGAGCGACATTAGAGCTGGAAGACTTTAAGCGGATTGCGAGAAAGCCGGCTATCGTTTTGATTGGGATGTGCGTGCAATACGCCATTGTGCCGTTAGGGGCATACGCAATCACCAAAATCTTTCAACTCGAGCCGGCGATAACAGCTGGGGTGATACTAACGGCCTCGGCGCCGGGAGCAATGTCGAGCGGCGTAATGAACTATATCGCCAAAGCGGACGTGGCGTATTCGGTGTCACTGACGACAGTATCGACCCTGATAGCGCCCGTGATGACGCCCGGGCTGACGTATATTCTGGCAAAATCCGCGCTGCCTGTTCCGTTCTGGCCGATGCTGATAGATGTTCTCTTGATAGTGATAGGGCCATTACTTATTGGGTTTGGGGTGAGGTGCTATTTTAAGGGTAAAATCGAGAAGGTTCTGCCGGTTTTTCCAGCGGTCTCGGCAACGTTTATCATATTTATCTGCTCATTAGTGATAGCTCTCAATAAAAACTACCTTGCGAATATGACGGGGCTGATTTTAGCTGTGGGGCTGGTATTGAATATCTTCGGAATGGTCGCGGGGTATGCTGTCGCGTGGATTTTCAGGATGGATGTGCGGCAAAGACGGACGCTGTCGATTGAGGGCGGGATGCAAAATGCCGGATTAGGGACAGTTCTGGCTTTAGAGCATTTCGGGGAGAGGGCGGCGATGCCGGCGGCGATTTTTGTGTTTATCTGCATTATGACGGCGTCAATGGCGGCGGCGGTATGGCAGAGAAGGCCGGCAGAACCAGTAGCAAAATAAATAATAGATATTAGCAAAGGCCTATTGCATTGGGGCGGGAGGAACAGTATAATAATTATCCAATTTGGCTTTTTAAGATTACGTGGGGCAGTCTAAAGGACTGCCCTTAAGTTTGGGTAAAGAAGATTTTCGGGAGTTTGTAGTATGAGCTGCAATGTGGCGGTAGCAGGGGTAACGGGGGCGGTCGGGCAGGAGTTTTTGAGGATTATAGAGGAGCGGGATTTCCCGTTCGACTCTTTGAAGATGCTTGCGAGCAGCAGGTCGGCAGGCAAGGAGATAGAATTCAAAGGCAAGACATATACGATTGAGGAAATGACCAGGAACAGCTTCCGCGGGGTGGATATTGCGTTATTCAGCGCCGGGGCGCCGAGAAGCAAGGAGTTTGCGCCTGCGGCGGTGAAGGCGGGAGCGGTCGTGGTGGATAATTCATCGGCGTTCCGGATGGACCCGGATGCGCCGCTTGTCATACCGGAGATAAATCCGCAGAAAATCAGAGAGCATAAGGGGATAATCGCGAACCCGAACTGCTCGACGATTATCGGGATTGTGCCGGTGTGGCCTTTGCATAAGGCAAATCCGGTCAAGCGGATGATTGTGAGCACATATCAGGCGGCGAGCGGCGCGGGGTATCAGGCGATGCTGGAGCTGGAGAACCAGAGCCGTGAGATTTTAGAGGGCAAGCCGCCGACTATGAAGGTGTTCCCGTACCAGATAGCGTTCAATCTCTTCAGCCACAACTCGGCGATGGGGCCGAACGGATACAACCAGGAAGAAATAAAAATGGTCAACGAGACGCGAAAGATTTTCGACTGCCCTGAGATTGCGATTACGGCGACCTGTATCCGCGTAGCGGTGATGCGGGCACACTGTGAGAGCATAAACCTGGAGTTTGCCGAGCCGATTACGGACGATGAGGCGAGGGAGCTTTTGAGCACTGCGCCTGGCGTGAAGGTGCTGGACGACCGCGAGCACAACCGATTCCCGATGCCGATTGACGCGACGGGCAAAGATGAGATACTTGTCGGCAGAATCCGGCAGGATGAGTCGATACCGGACAATCGGGGCATCAATATCTGGGTCGCGGGCGACCAGTTGCGCAAAGGCGCGGCACTGAACGCTATCCAGATTGCGGAGAAGCTGCTATAATCGGCGGCGATGGCCACCCGCAATATAAAGCTGACGATAGCATACGATGGGACGGAGTATCACGGCTGGCAGATTCAGCCGGGGTTTCGCACTATACAGGGGGTGCTGACGGAGGCAATTGGGGGACTGCTTGAGTGCAAGGTCAGAATCTGCGGGGCGAGCAGGACCGATGCGGGGGTGAGCGCGCTCGGGCAGGCGGGGCTTATTCAAATCGATTCGCCGATACCGACGGAAAATCTCGCCAAGGCTATTACAGACAGACTGCCTCCAGATATGGCGGTGGTGGAGGCGGCGGAAGTTCCGATGGGCTTTGATGTGATAGGGGCGGTCAGGAGCAAGCTCTACCGCTACACGATTCATAACGGGCCGGTGCGGCCGGTCCTGCAAATCAGGCACTGCTGGCATATACCGACCAAGCTTGATGCCGCTGCGATGGCGGAGGCAGCCAAATTCTTAGTGGGGACAAAGGACTTCAAATCGTTTGCATCAGCAAATGACAAGAGAGAGGACACGGTGCGGACGATTTTTCGCTGCGATGTCACCGGAGGGGAACAGCCGGAAGGCGGCTGGGTGTATGTTGATGTAGAAGGCGGCAGCTTTCTGTATAATATGGTCAGGAACATTGTCGGGACGTTAGTTGAAATCGGCGTCGGCAGGTGGCAGCCGGAGAAGATAAACGAAATTCTTGAAGCGAAGGACCGCAGGGCAGCGGGAGTTTTGGCGCCGGCAGCAGGTTTATGTCTGATACGGATTGAATATTAAATCAGGAGACAGTAAACAGAATTCTGTCTTCTGTTTTCTGACTTCTCGATATGAAAATCGTCCATATAATAACTCGGCTGATACTCGGAGGGGCGCAGGAAAATACGCTTATAACGTGCAAGCTGCTTGCGAGGCGGGGGCATGATGTTACACTAATCACGGGGCCGGCGATAGGGCCTGAGGGAGAGCTTTTCGAGCAGACAAAGGGACAGGGCTACAAAGTAATAGTGGTCGATAGACTCATCCGGGCCATAAATCCCATCTATGATATTGCGAGCTACTACGAGATAAAAAAACATTTGCGGCAGTTGCAGCCGGACATTGTTCACACCCACTCGGCGAAGGCGGGGATAGTGGGGAGATTTGCGGCACATAGCTTACGAGGGGCGAGGGACGAGGGACGAAGAGCGAAACCGAAGATAGTGCATACGATACACGGGCTGGCGTTTCATCCGTATCAGAGTAATTGGCTGAACAAACTTTATATCGCTATCGAAAAGGCGGCGGCGAAGAGAACGGACTTTTTTATAAGCGTGGCCGATGCGATGACCAATCAGTCGCTTGCTGCGGATATTGGAAGGCCGGAGCAATATGTTACGGCGTATTCGGCGATTGAAGAAGAGGACTTTTTAGAGCCGATTTCGCAGGAAACGATAAGAGATTTTCGACGGAAATATGGTATCGCTGAGGATGCGGTTGTATTTATTACAATTGCGCGGCTGTTTATGCTCAAAGGGCACGAGTATATTATCGAATCAGCCAAGCAGCTCTCAAAACGATTTGCTAATATCGTCTGGTTATTTGTAGGCGATGGGAACTTATCTGAGGATTATAAAGAGCAGGTTCGGCGGTTGGGGCTGGCAGAGAGGGTGAAATTTACGGGGCTTTTGCCGCCGAGTCAGATTCCGCTTGCGATACAGTCATCAGATATTTTAGTGCACTGCTCGCTGCGCGAAGGGCTTGCGCGGGCTTTGCCGCAGGCGATGCTGTGTGGGGTGCCGGTGGTTTCGTTCGATGTAGATGGGGCAAGAGAGGTCGTAAATGAAAAGACTGGGCGATTGATTGAGGCGAAGAATGTTGAGCAATTGACTGCGGCGTGCGCGGAACTGGCAGAGGATGAAAATCTAAGAGAGCGACTTGGCAAGGCGGGCAGGGAGTTTGTAAAAGAGAAGTTCGCACCGGAAACAATGGTGGATAAAATAGAGGAAACTTACAAAAACCTATTCGATGCAGAAAAAAAGGGGCATTGATGTTGGGGATATCCGCCTGTTACTCACTTAGGGGTTTTATTCACGAAGCGGCCAGGTTTTAATAACGACCAGGCTAATCTCCCACGAAACGACATAGGCGTTTTACGACAATGTAGAGCGCTTTGTTTGCAGTTAGATATGGTCTGCTATGAAGCACTTTTTTATTCAGAAGGAATTTTAAAGTATCTTCTCGTGTATAGCAAATACCCCAGCAAGCCGAGAAACGAGATGCCGAAAAACAAAGGCATAATGGGACTCTGCGGAATGACATAATTCCTCATCATTTCCAACTGCTGCTCAGGTAATTTCATCTTTTCATAGAAATCCGACATGCTGACGCGAGAGAACGTAATAACCACCGACAAAGCCCAGACAATAGTTAATAAGAGCGAGCACCACCAAGCACTAATGCGCAGTTTATATGTGCCCCAGGCGATGTAAAGACACAGCAGCGCGGCAACGAGCGACACCAAGGCACCTGTCAATCCGCTGAGGATGGACCCAAAGAACGGAATCAGCCATCCGCTCAACCCCGTAAGTAACATTGAAACCGCCCAGAATGCAAATATGATGGTGACAGCCAGAACAGGCAAAGGGCATTTGTCGGTCCAGCGAACATGAGAATCCCTGAATTCACATGTCGCTTTTACATTCTTACTTCCATAGAAAAGAACAAACGCTGCTGGTATAATGAGGTAAAAGACAGTCATAAACCCAATCATCACGAATTTCATAACGAGGACCATCTCTTGGGGCATCTGCTTGTTCCTGGCCATCTGGTCGTACATACCAGACATGAACAGGAGCACAAAAATAAGTCCGCCTACGCCGCAGATAAGCCAGAGCCATGAAGAAACCAATAATATCGCTCTTGCCCAGCGTCGGGCCTTAATGGAGCCGATTCCCATCCAGATGAACCAAACGGCCAGCAGCACATAGAACAAGATGCCGGGAATCATCATACGAAGGCTTATGGGCGCAGCCGAACTTTTACCAAGAACGTTTGATGCGACCATACCTAATATCATAAGAGGCACGTCGAGCGCACAAAATCCGCCAAAAATAATCTGAAGAACTCCGAATACGACAAGCCCCGTCTTCCTGTCTTTGAAATCCGGACTTTGCACCGTTTCTTCAAGATGTGTCATATTTCATCTCTCCTATTCATATAGCAATAACTATCTCTATATACCATTAGATAATTTCCAAGAATTGTAGGTTAATTACAGAGAGAGTCAAGCATTTTATTAGATTGCGGGGTTTTGGCAAGAAGGATTCGCTTTTATCTTAACGAGACGAAGGGCGATGGATTCCTGCTCCCCGGTCAGGTCGAGGACAGGTTCCGCGGGAATGAACCGCCAAAAGACGGCGGACTTCCGCTCCGCTTCAGCGGGTTCCGCAATGACAAAGGACGTGGCGGGTAGCACTGGAATTTGGGTGAGGTCATTCCGCCGCGGCGTAAAGTCTGATACAATCAATATGGTAGCTGTGGTCTGGAATCGGCCCCAGAGTAAAGTCGGCCAATTTGGGTTTATTGGAAATACCAAAGATGGACAAAATGATTGCATATTGCGGTCTTCCCTGCCATACGTGCCCTATTTACTTGGCAACGAGGGAAAATGACCCGACAAAAAAGAAAAGGATGCGAGCCGAGATAGCGCAGCAATGTGCAAAGCTATATGGCACTGAATACAAGCCGGAAGATATCAACGACTGTGACGGCTGCCGAACGGAAAGCGGCAGACTATTCTCAGGGTGCAAAACCTGTTTGATAAGAAGCTGTGAAAAGAACAAAGGGCTCGAGAATTGCGCCTGTTGCAGCGAATATGTCTGTGAGCAACTAATAAAACTCTTCGCTATGGAGCCGGAGGCAAAAAAGCGGTTAGACCAGATAAAAAGCAAGCGTCAATGACAGGAGTTTTGAAGAATAACTGTAATTTGGTGTTTGAGAAGATGGGAATAAACTAATTTGTTAAAAATGGAGTAGAAAATGGATGAAACGGTAAGTGTTTGTGGTTTGTTATGCAATGAATGCGGTGCATTCATTGCAACCAAGAATAATGATGATGAAAAGCGAACAGAAGTGGCGCGGCTCTGGTCTAAACAATATAATGTAGGCTTGAAGCCGCAGGACATTAATTGTTCCGGCTGCGTATCAGACAGCGAACCGCTTTTTAGTCACTGTAAAGTGTGCGAGATAAGAAAATGCGGGAAGAAAAATGGTGTTGTGAATTGTGCATATTGCGACGAATACGCCTGTGAAAAGCTCGAGAAATTCTTTCAGATGGTGCCGGACGCAAAGCAACGACTGAATAAGCTAAGAAGCGGACTTTAATTTTGCCTGCAACAGAGAAAAACACTATGAAAAGTTACAGAAAAGAGCTCTGGTTCAATACAAAAAACAGGAGAGAATTTATCAACATAACGCCGCAGGTCGAAGAATGCCTGAAAGAAAGCGGCATCAAGGAGGGGTTCTGTCTTTGTAATGCTATGCACATAACCGCCAGCGTGTTTATCAATGATGACGAGTCGGGTCTTCATCAGGACTTTGAGACGTGGCTGGAAAGATTAGCGCCGGAGAAGCCATATTCGCAATACCGGCATAATAATGGTGAGGACAACGCCGATGCGCATCTGAAACGCACGATTATGGGCAGGGAAGTGGTTGTGGCGGTAACGGAGGGGAAGCTGGATTTTGGGCCGTGGGAGCAGATATTTTACGGTGAATTCGATGGGAGGAGAAAAAAGAGAGTGCTTGTAAAAATTATTGGAGAGTAGAAACCCCCGGCATAAAGCCGGGGGCTAACCGAATTGATGTTTGTATGATTAGTGATTAAATGGAGTTAGTGTTTTTTTTAATTAAGGCGGTGGGAGTGTCATTATCGGGTGTGATGATGCCCGGGCCGGTGACGGCAGCGGCGATTGCAGCCGGTGCGCGGAACCGACACGCAGGCGCGCTTATGGCGGCAGGACACGGGATTGTAGAATTTCCGCTAATGATATTGATTGCATCAGGAATGAAGTGGATTCTCGAATCGAACCAGGCCAGGATTGTAATCGGGCTGGCGGGCGGGACATTTCTAATTATTATGGCGGTCGGTATGCTGCGCAGCCCCAAAGACGGCAGGAAGACGCAGGCAGCAACAGGCAGAGGCGCACCGCTGCTTGCGGGCGTGATACTGTCGGGCGGAAACCCCTACTTTTTTGTGTGGTGGGCGACGGTGGGATTGGCGCTTGCGACGACCGCCGTGGGATTGGGGGTGTGGCCCTTTGTATTATTCGCTATAGTCCACTGGCTGTGCGACCTTGTGTGGTTAGAGGCATTATCGTGGGCAAGCTTCAAAGGGTCGGTGCTGCTCAGTCCCCGGCGGCAAAAGATAGCGCTGCTTGTTTGCGGGATAGCACTACTTGGGTTCGGGCTGCTCTTTATAAGTGGGGCGAGTGTTGGTTTGATTAAGGCGATTAGATAAGGTCTGGCTCATATAGTTAAAGCCACTACGGGTTTAGAAATACAAGGAGTAACGATATGACATCCGGTGACATATCAAGGCGGCGGATATTGGGGTTGATCGCGGCGGCAGCAATATTAGCGGGCACCGATTGCAGCACGACAGCATCCCGGCCGTTGGCACAGGAGGATGGGGTAACGAAAGGGCCGGTGCTGCTCAGGGTTTATCAAACCAGAGCGGCGGTTATGTGGGAGACGGAGTCGAAAGAGCCATGCAAGTTATATTACGGCAAAGGCAGCGACATAGACAGATATGTCGAAAGCAGCGGAGAGAAGGTGCAATATGACCTGAGCAGCAAAGATGAGGGCGAGATAGAAAAAACTGTTTACATTCACAAGGTCTGGATTGAAGGGCTGGATGCGGGGACGACTTACAATTACCAGGTCGGCGGGCCGGAGGTCAAAGGCAAAACCTATCAATTCAAAACGGCGCCAAGTGCGATAAGCACAGTGAGATTTGCGGTATATGGTGATAGTCGGACGCGGCCTGAGGTCCACCGAAAATTAGTGGAACTGATGAAGGCAAAGAAGGTTGATTTTATCGTAAATAGCGGGGACTTTGTGACGAACGGCGGCAAGTATGAGCAATGGGGGCCGCAATTTTTTGAGCCGATAAAAGGGCTTGCCGAGGGCGTGCCGATTTATGCAATCAAGGGCAATCACGAAGGGACGAGCGGCAACTACGAGAAGCTGCTTATCCCGCCGGGTGAGACGAATGACTTCAGGTTTGATTACGGGCCTGTGCATTACTTTTGTGTGGATAATGCCTCAAAGAATGTGAAGGTGTCGAAAATTCTGGATGCAATCACAAGCGATACAAAAAACAGCGAAGCTCAATGGAAGTTTGTGAGCTTCCACAGGCCGAGTTTGAATTTCGGGCATCACTGGTCGGCGTGGGGGTATCCGGATGCGCTGCCGAGGCTATCCGAAGCCGGTGTGGATTTTGTTGTGGTGGGTCACTCGCATCAGTATGAGCGGTTTCGGCCGATTGCGCCGGCGGCGGAGGGGGCGGGCGGCCACGTGACATATATCACAAGCGGCGGAGGGGGGGCCTTACTATCCAGCGTTAATCCGACGGCCTACCACGCATTCGCAAAGTCCACTCTTAATTTTTGTTTATTTGAGATAGAAGGCGATAAGCTGAATATGGATGTGATAGATGTCAACGGCAAGGTAATCGACCATTTAGAGATAAGAAAAAGCGGCGGTCAACTAAACAAAGAGTACACGCAGACTGCAATACCGATGGAGGAGATTCGGCGGTTTCAGAAGGCGAACCTTCAGCGGCAGAATTAAGAGAGCGACCGAAGCTTATGGGGACGGCGGGCTTGATGCTCGATACCGAAGCGCAGCGAAGGTCCGACATTTTGTTTGGCGGACTCGATGCCGGGTACTCGGTGGCGAAAAACAATAATCAGACGGCCTGCGACAGGTTGTTCTATTTATCATGCTTGGGTTGGGCGAGAAGCTGCTTAATGGTAAATTTGGCCAAAGCCGCGTGCTGGGACTGGGTCAACTGGTCGAGGGCCGGGGTCTGGTCGGCGGTTGCCTGGGCGAAACTGGCTGAGGCGACTGCATCGGCGATGTCGGAGAGCTTGACGTTTGCCGGGTCTCTGGCGGGCACAAAGCCAACGCGAGGGTCGGAGGTCCTGGCGATAAGAGATTTGGCGATGAGGTGATTCAGGATTTTGTCACCGAGTTCGGCGGGGATATTGAGCCGGCCAAATATAAGCTCGGGCGGGACGGGGGCCTGGTTTTGCTCAAAGGCGGCGGCGATTTCCCTTACGATGTTAATGGCGGTGAGGTCGTTTGCGATGAAGTACTCTTCGGTTTTTCGTGCGGCGGCAATTTCGGCGGCGTCGAGGGTCTTTAAGTGCTGTGTGGTGAAAGTCAGTTGCAGGCCGAAGAGGACGATGAGCCAGGTTATGTAAATCCACAATACGCCCAATGGGACGATGCCGACGATGCCATAGACGTTACTATAGGGAATAAACTGAGTGACATATTGTCTGAAGCCCCATTTTGCAGCGGTCCAAACGAGTGCGGCGAGGGCGGCTCCGCCGAGAGCGGCTTTGGCATTGACTTTTGTGCTGGGCAGGACGAAATAAAGCAGGAAGAAGGCGACGGCAGCTACTACGTAGGATACGACAGCGGGGCCGATATACGAAAGAACAGTTCGATGTATCTGTCCGAGAGCGGCATACTGAGTGGCGATGTAAACGCCGACGCCGAGCAGGAGAGGTCCGAGCGTCAGGATTGCCCAGTAGTTAATCATGCGGTGCAGGAAGGACCTGCCTTTGGCGATGTGCCAGATGTTGTTGAAGGCCCTTTCGACGGTTGAGAGCAAATTGAGTGCAGCCCAGATGACGAGCAGCGTGCTGACGATTGTCAGAGAGCCTTTGTCCAAACCTGCAAAAAAGCCATCCACAATGTCGTCAATAAAATCCGTGAGGAGTTTTTCTTCGCTGCTGTCGGGGGAGGTGAATTTGACGTCGTAGAGGTTGAGGTGACGATAAAGCAGAGTCCTGACCCTTTCGCCGATATCTTTTGAAGATGAAAACGACTGGAAAATCAAAAGCATTACGATTGCGAGGGGGACGATTCCAAAGATTGTGTGATACGAGAGGGCGGCGGCCTGCTGGCCGGAGCGGTTCTGGCGAAGGAGGCGGGCACAGTGCGACCATAGTTTGATTTGGAAGACGATGAAGCGGCCGGCTTTGCCGAGCTGGTGGGTGGGGGTGGACAAAAGGTTCTTCAACATCTTTGTCCCTTTCAAATTCGTATGAACCCCCAAATAAATTTGGGGGCTAAATACTGGTTTTACTTCAGCAGCTTATCGAGACCTTCCAACAATTGCTGTTTTAACTGGTCCTCAAGAAGCTTACCCACATCAAGCTTGGGTTTATCGAGGGTGCCTTTCAGGGCAAGCGTAATTCTCCGGCCGGGCGTTTCTTTGCCAACTCTGGCGGTTTTACCTTCAATAGTATAAGGCAATGTTACGGTCATACTCAAGGATTTATCCAGACCGATAGCGCCTTTGAAGTTGAGGGGGCTATTGCCGACTTCGACCTGCATATCATCATAGATGAGAACTCCATTTTGCAAGACGAACTTTGTCGGGCGAACGGTAATGTCAACGCCCGATATGCCGACGCCGAGCAGCGGAAGAATCTGACCAAGCAGGTCAGATGCCTGCAGGCGCAGCTTGTTCATTGAGACGGTGCCGATTATCTCGATTTCGTTTTGCCTGTTTGGAGCCAGTGGTATTGCGAGCCGCTCACAGCCGAAGTTAGCGATACCGCTTACATTAATAGCGTCTGTGAAAATGGGGTTGACATACATCAATAGCTTCCCGGCCATTTCATCATTGATTTGAATGTCTTTCATTATCTGCATAGGCTGGGTGGTTTTCAGTATGGCCGGCTTTTGCTTAAAATCGGTCTGGGCCGCGAAGTTGAATTGGCCGTTATTTACCTTCGTTGCAAATGGCGAAATCGTAAAGAGGCCGTTTTGGATTTGAATCTGCGCTTCGGTGCGTTCAAAGATGAGTCCTAAATATTGCGCTTGAGTGAAGCCCAATTTGCCTTTTGTGGTGAGATTATCGAACAGCTTGTGCCTCTGACCGGCTGGGTATTCGCCGGAGAACTCTATGGGCAGTTTGTTTGTGCCTTTGACTATCAGGCCCTGGGGAAGAAACGGGGCGGCGACGGCGCTGACGGCGGCCCAATCATACTCGCAATCGATTTGTCCCTGCAGTTGGGTCTTGCCGGCTTTGGAGAGTTCGGTAAGCTCGGCCTTGTGAATTTTTATCTGCGGGCTTATCAGCTGGAGTTTCTTTACGTTAATGGTTTTTTGTTTGGGGTTGACGCGGGCGTCAAAAACGAGAGAGACCTGGTTTGCCTCGAAAGGCTGCCGGCCGGGGTAGAGAAGCTTGAGGTTCCTGATTTTTGTGGAGTCGGTTGCGACGGCATAAGTTTCTTTTTCAGAGACGATAGAGACGCTTGAATCCGCGATGCCGGCCAATTGCATTTCTTTGGGGAAAGATGCGAACAGGACGGCGAACGGCTGGACCTTTTGAAGGTCAAGGCCGGCCGCGGTGACGTTCAAGCGGATTGGCTTTGCAGCCTTGTCACTCAGGGGGAGAACGGCATCTTTAATGTCAATCCGGCCGAGGGTCGTGTCGGCCTTGAGAGAACTGATAGAGAGAATATCATTTTGTCTGTCCACGTCAAACGCGAAGGCAATGTCACCATCGGTAGTCGCTTCGGAGGCAGCAGGCGCTTGTTTTGAGCTTAAACGAAGTCCCTTGACTGTCGATGTGCCTGCGGCGGCGATTTTGTTTTCCTTTAGTGAGAGCTGGCCTGTGCCGGTGAGCCGGCCGGCGACCTGATATGGGCCGAGGTCTGCGAACTGGCCCAGCTCCGACTGGAATTTTGCCAAATCGACATCGGCGTCAAATTTGAGCAGCTCGGTATTGCCGGTGCAAGTGACTTTGGCAAATGAAGCGGAGACGTCCAGTTTGTCGAAGGTTATTGCGGTTTTGTCCGATGATATTTGTGCCTGGGCGTTCAGCGGCTGGGAGAGGGCAAGACTTTTGCCTTCATACGTGCCCTGCAGACCGGTGAGGGTCGCGCTGCCCTGAATGTATTTGCGGCCGGCCTGGGCGAGTGTTTCGATGCTGCCCGTTAGTTTGCCTGAGGAGATTTTGGTGCCTTCTTTGAGGCCTAAAGTCCTCGGCATTTGCGAGAGGACGGCGGGCAGATTGCAATCGAACGTGCCTTTTAAGCTGTAGTTTGAATCGGGTTTCAGGAAGTCGGAAAGGGATTTAAGCGTGGTAGGGACGGCCCCTGCGGCGGAGAGGTCGGCCCAGTCGGTTTTGACGCGGAGTTTATCAATGGTTACCACTTCCTCGGCGTGTGTGAGCCTTACATCGGCATCGAGAGAGGATGTCTGGAATCTATCACCTTTTAATTGTGGGCTTGTTATATCCAGATTATTTCCTTTAATAACTGCGGACAGGTTTTCGAATCGGCCGTCTTTAATCTGGCTTTTTATGTCAGCGGAGATATGGCCTTTGGTCTGGGCATTGACGTCGGCGAGGTCAAAAAGTGGTGCCAGGGATTGAAGGTTCAAATCATTCACCTCAACGGTCAAATTGCCGGTGGTCCCCTTAAGTGTCCAGCCCTGCTTTGTCGCCGGTGCGGCAATGGCGCCGGATGCGCTGATTTGGGACTGTTTTGTTTTATCAACGACGGTCGTGTCGATATTGAAGCTTGTCACCTGGCCGGGCGGGCGCAAATTTACCCTGGAGTTTATCTGCGAAAGCTCGACTGTTTGGGCCTGTGCATCAGTTACCTTGAGATTGCCATCCCTGACAACAAGGTCGATATTCTTGATTGGCAGCATAGCAAACTGCGGTTTCCCGCCCGGCGCAGGCGGCTGGGGGGCCTGGGTTATCTGCCTATTTTTGAGATTGACGAGGACCTTTGGCTCATCGACGAGGGTTTCGCCGAAGGAGAGGGAGCCGGTCAGGAGCGAGGCGTAATGGGGTTTTGTGGCGATTTGCTTTACGCGGATGGAGATTTGGCCTTTATTATCATCGAAACTAAAATCAGCAACTTTGACGCCCTTCCACCAGCCCATCGACAGGTCGGCAAAGTCTGTCCGTCCGGCGATGGAGTTATTGATTTTGGATAGTATCAGCCGGCGGCATTTTTTAGATGAAACAAATACGGGGGCGAGCAAAAAGGCCAGGACAATCAGGGCCGCCGCAAATGCCGACAGCCATTTGAGGATTTTTCTGCCGGTTTTTTTACGGACTTCTGGTTTGAATGATTTTCCAGTTTGCATTGGTTGGCCCTCCAAAATGAATCAGAGCACAAGTCGCAAGTTCACAAGAGCACACGTGCTCTTGTGAACTTGCGTCAATCGAGCATTATCTCATCCGATTTATGTTTGACTGCGGCGTCGATTTTATCGGCGTACTGCTTGGTGAGGTCGTCGATTTGCTTATTGCCCTTCTCGAGGTCGTCTTCGGTGATAAGCTTGTCCTTTTCCTCGCTTTCGAGATGTTTGTTGGCATCTCTTCGGATGTTGCGAACGCCGATTTTTGCCTGCTCGCCGATTTGCCTGACCTGGTGGACAAGCTGCTTTCTCCGTTCCTCGGTGAGGGGCGGGATGTTTATTCTAATCAGCTTGCCATCGACAATGGGGGCGAGGCTGAGGTCGCTTGTTTTGATTGCCTTTTCAATTTCCTTGACTGAGGCGGGGTCGAAGGGCTTAATGATAATCATATCGGCCTGCGGAGCGGCCAGCGTTGCGAGCTGCTTTAGCGGCGTAGGCGTTCCGTAATAATCAGCCCTTATATTTTCGACCAGCGCCGTGGAAGCCCTTCCGGTCCGAATTGTTTTCAAATCGTTCTGGAGGACTTCGAGGGTTTTTTTCATTTTGGATTCGGTGTCTGTAACTACTTCTTTAACGGGCATCTGAAAATCTCCCCAATTAACAGATTAATGTGCCGATAGGACGGCCCTGGAGGGCCCCGGCGATGTTACCTTTTTTGAAGATGTTCAGGACTATAATCGGGATATTATTGTCACGACAAAGGGCTATTGCCGAGTGGTCCATTACCCTGAGGTTTTTGGTCAACACGTCATTGTAAGAAAGTTTTTTGAATAGCTTTGCCTTTGGATTTTTCTGTGGGTCGGCGCTATAGACGCCGTCAACCTTTGTCGCCTTTATAAGCAGGTCCGCCCCGAGCTGGGAGGCCCGCAGGGCGGCGCAGGTATCGGTGGTGAAGAAGGGATTGCCTGTTCCGCCGGCAAGGATTACGACGCGTCCGCGGTCGAAATGGTGGAGCGCCCTTCTGGGGACAAAAGGCTCGCACATTGCGGGCACTTCAATAGCGCTGAGGACCCTGGCCGGCTGGCCGAGCCTTTCGAGCGATTCCTGCAGGGCGGCGGCGTTGATAATGGTGGCGAGCATACCCATATAGTCGGCTGTGTTGCGGGGTATGTCGCTTGCTTTAGAGAAGATTTCGCCGCGAAGGAAGTTGCCTGCGCCGACGACTACGGCGACCTGGGGGGTGAGCTTGCGAGTTTGTGCTATTCTTTCGGCGATTGATTTGAGGGCGGGGCCGTCAAGGCCGAACCCGCCGGGCTTGCAGAAGCTTTCGCCGGAAAGTTTCAGTAATACTCGTTTATATCTACTCTGTGCCATTGTTTGTTAGAACAACTTCTTTTGCTTTTGTTCGCTTTCGAGCCGTTTTTCAGCCGTTTTACAGTATTCCTCTGATACATCTATACCAATATACCTTCTTCCCAGTTTGTTGGCAACCAATGTTGTGGTTCCTGCGCCATTAAACGGGTCCAGGACAATGTCATTTTGGTAACTGAACAATTTCAACAACCTCGCGGCTAATTCTTCAGGAAACATTGCGGGGTGGTTATATTTTTTCATATTACCTTCCGGAGCAATGTCCCACTTTGCATAGACCCACTTTTTGAATTCATCTCCCGTAATGTCTATTTTACTGGAGTCCCCCACTTTTTTGTGGGATTCCTTGCAGAATACTTCAATAAATTCCCACGTGTATTTTAGATAGGGCATGCTCGGGCTTTTCCAACTGCCCCAGGCGGTATATTTGCAGTTGTAATTGTGCTTTTCCCAGAGGATTTCGGCTTTCCATATCAATCCTGATTCCAGTAATTGCTTCGAAATAATATGATGCGTCGGTATATAGTCTGAGAACAGCGGCTGGATATTAACACACAATCTTCCAGCAGGTTTTAGAACACGGAAACATTCTTTCCAAATTTTATTTAATTTGTCGAAGTAATCCTGCCAGTATAAAGCATCTTTATTTTTATCGTTTTCGTATTTCAGCCCGAAATTGTAAGGCGGTGACGTTACAATGATGTCAACAAAATTATCCGGGAATGCTTTTAGTATTGTCTCACTGTCCCCACATACGATTTTATTTACTATGCCGGAAACATCCACTTCGCTGATTCTGGATTTTACCACAGTCAACCGTTTAGTCCCATTTCGTATTTCCTCTTTTCGGACACGGTCAACAACTT
>Ga0315291_10001147_pt1 | contig 35435 bp, 10 predicted proteins | sample YL17G12_20_MG_FD_203070 | JGI IMG/M metagenome (GOLD analysis project Ga0315291, IMG submission 203070) | Sediment microbial communities from Yellowstone Lake, YNP, Wyoming, USA - YL17G12_20 | ecosystem: Environmental > Aquatic > Freshwater > Lake > Sediment | place: USA: Wyoming | collected...
TACGTTTGACGTGGACATCTTCGTCAAGGACGTGACCGACCTACTGGCTTGGGAGGTCTATTTCACCTATGACAGTAGCATCGTCAACATCGTCGATCATGACGTGGAAATGTTCCAGGCGGCCAATGAGGGCAGCAACATCTTCGACCTGTCGGAGGCGTTGCCCGACCTCGACGCTCTCTATCTACTGGCAGCGGCAGACCTGGCCGACCCGGAGGCGCCCGACAGTGGCTCGGGGGTGCTAGCCCGCCTCACCCTCAAGGCCGTGGGGCCAGGCATCAGCCCCGCCAACATCCCACCCATCGACTTCAACGGCGACGGGACGATGGACCTGGGGCCCATCCTGAACGACGTCCGTGCTGATCATAGCTCGAATCCTATCGGTGATCTGAACAATGATAGCATCTTCGACGGCCAAATCTCTGCCGCCCAGATAGCGGTAGACGCGGCCTGCCCGCCTGGCACGGTGGCTCCCACGGCCACGCGAGTTGCTGCTTCCCACTCGCCGACATCGCCCGCTTCACCTACTGTTGCGACGACGCCTGCGGTGACGAAGACAGCGACTGCCACCCCGTCAGCGGTGAGCTCCACACCAACGGCTGTGGTCACCAGCCCAACGCCGACGGAAACGCTGCCGACGGATAACAATGACGGCTCAAACTGGACCGGTCGCCCCTGGATCGTAGCCTACGTGGTGGGAGGCTTAGCGGTTCTGCTAGCAGCGGGCGTGGCTCTACTCGCTATCACAAGGCGGCGGGCATGATGGGCGTGCTCATAGGCACGAGCAACTGGCGGGGGTCGGCCTTGCCAGCAGGGTAAGGTGGAGAGGAGAGGCAGACTCATGAAGACAAGGCTCCTGGCCGCCGCTGTAGCGGCCGCTTTGGTGATAACGGCAGCAGCCGCGGTGTGGAGCGCCAGCAGCGGGCAAGGAACGACGCAAGCAAGCCCGGGAGTCACCCTGGGCACAGACGTGAACACGGCCGGCAACACCGCCACCTCCCTAGGGTCTATTGAAACCTCAAGAACCGTCGCCTGCGGCGAAACCTTCGACATTGACATCTACATCACCGACGTGACCAACCTCTGGGTTTGGACGCTGGCCCTGATATATGAACCTGACGTGCTGTACGTAGCCAAGAGGGACGCCAAAATGTTCTTGGCCGCCGCTCCGGGAAGCGAAGTGGCGGACAACTCCTATGCGGATCCCGCACTGGGCGGGAGCTATGAGCCTGGCGCGAGCGACATTGCGGACCCTCCCCCACCGCACAGCGGCTCGGGGGTGCTGGTGAGGCTCACCATGCAGGCCAGAGGAAAGGGGACTAGCTCGCTCAGCCTAAGGGAAGCAACGCTGTTCGGCTACAGTTCGGGTGGGCTACCCAGAACCATCACCATTGCCTCCACGTTTGACGCTCAAATCACGGTCTCCGAGGGGACCTGTCCAACCGACACGGATGGCGACGGTGCACCCGACACATACGACAACTGCCCACAGATGGCCAACACTGACCAGGCCGACAATGATGACGATGGGAAGGGCGACGTCTGCGACGACGATGACGATAACGACACCGTCACAGACACCAACGACAATTGCCCCTTCGATGCCAACCCTGGCCAGGCCGATGGCGACGGCGACGGAGTCGGCGATGCCTGCGACGTCGAGCCTACTCCTACGCCAACGACACCTCCTGGCACGCCGACGCCCACGTCGACGGCCACGCCCCTACCCACGCCGCCCCCTGGCACAATCATGCTGGTAGGCGGCTGGAATAATCCCTGCTACGTTGGGTCTGAGCAGCCCATCGAGGACGCCCTGGCCGACGTAGTCGATCACGTCGTGGCTGTCTATCGGATGAGGGCCGACCAGGGCTTCGAAAGTTGGTTCCCCAACAGGCCTGAAGCCAGCAACATCGCCACCGTCAGCCCTTACCAGCCCCTGTTCATCCTCATGGACCAGTATGCTTTTTGGCCGCACGAACCGTCGGGTGCCCCTCCTCCCTCCATCCCTCTTGCCAGGGGCTGGAACAGCACGTGTTACACCGGCGAGACCAAAGACGTGCAGGCAGCCACGGAGGGCATCGCCGAAGACATTGGCGTACTGTACACCCTAGCCCCAGACCAGAAATGGCTCCGGTTCATTCCTGACAGAACCGATGTGAGCACCCTTAGCCAGCTAGAATCCTCCACCTCCGTCCTAATGCTGATCACCAATGGGGATGGGGCCCTCTGGGTATTCGACGCATAGCAGTTGAAGGCCTGCTGAGCAGCAAGCCCCTGACTGCCGAGAAGCCAGATAAGCAGGCCAAAGGCTCCCAGCGATACTAGCGCGGCTCTCCTCGTCGCCCGACGAGAGAGCTCTCTAGCCGCCCGGCCAGGTGTGTCGTGGCAGCACCTCGCTCGGCAGGCTAATCCTGATCGTCTGGCCCTCCGACTTGCAGCCCGCCCATTCTTTCCCCGAATTTCCCCCGTCTTCACAGAACGTTCACCATGGCGCATCGGTAGCAGTTCAAGCGATTATCTTGACCAAGTGTTATAATTATGTCACCTTCTTGAAGGAGGCCTTGCCCTTGCCTTGATAGCGCTGCTTGCTTACGGAGCACTGGGCTCCGCCAATCTTCAAACAAGGGGGATTCAGTTCGAACTCTGCGCTTCGGCAGCGAAGACGTGTCTTCTTCCCTGCTTGGCGCATCGAGACAGCGGATCGAGCGTTATGATCTGCGCAGAGCGACTGTGCCAAGGGTGCGCAGGTAATTCTCGTGAAGGCATGCCAAGGTGGCTGCGACCGGGCAGCTCTGTGATGGCGCGAGGCCACCTGGCTTAGAGAGATGAGCATGCGAAGGCTATCATCGGTAGGCCCGCCGATTGGGCTACTCGTGGCGATAGTCCTCCTGGGCAGCTACATAGCCGGCCTTGGATCGGATCTGCCGCCGGCCGCGCCTGCGCTCGGCCAGGGCGCGACGACTATCGGCATAGACGCCGACCCCACGCAGTCGCCGGCCAACACCGCGACCTCCCTCGGCTCCATCGAGGCCTGCATCTCGGTGGCGACCAACGACACCTTTACCATCGACATCTTCATCACCGACGTCATCGACCTGCTGGCCTGGGGCACGTACCTGCAATACGACGGATCGATGGTGAACGTCACGGCCGTCAACGTCCAGATGTTCCAGGCCGCCAACCCCGGCAGCAGCGTCTTCAACGTCTCCGATTCCACCCCCGACAGCGACGGCTTGTACTACGCCGGCGCCGCCGAACTCGCAGAGGGTAAGGAGGACTCCGGCTCCGGCGTCCTGGGCAGGCTTACCCTGCGGGCCATCGGGCCAGGCGTCAGCTCCGCCAGCCTCATCTGGTCCGAGCTCAAAGACAAGAACAACCAGCCCATCGGCGACACCAACGGTGATGGCTACTTCGATGGGCCCATCTTCAACGCTCAGGTCGCCGTCGACCAGCCGGATGCCGACGGAGATGGCATTGCCGATCCCTGCGATGACGACGATGATGATGACACCATCCTCGATACCACCGACAACTGCCCCCTGACCGCCAACCCCGACCAGGCTAATTCCGATGGCGACAGCCTCGGCGACGCCTGCGACAACTGCCCCCTGGTAACCAACCCCGACCAGACCGACACCGATGGCGACGGCCAGGGCGATGCCTGCGACCCTGACGATGACGATGACACCGTCCCCGACGCCTCCGACAACTGCCCCTTGGTCGCCAACACCGACCAGACCGACACCGACGGCGACGGCCAGGGCGATGCCTGCGATTCAGACGATGACGACGACACCATCCCTGACACCAGCGACAATTGCCCCTTGGTCGCCAACACCGACCAGACCGACACCGACGGCGACGGCCAGGGCGATGCCTGCGACTCAGACGATGACGACGACACCATCCCCGACGCCACCGACAATTGCCCCCTCGTCGTTAACGTCGACCAGACCGACACCGACGGTGATGGCCAGGGCGATGCCTGCGACTCAGACGATGACGACGACACCATCGCCGACGCCACCGACAACTGCCCTCTGGTCGGCAACCCCGACCAGGCTAATTCCGATGGCGACAGCCTTGGCGACGCCTGTGATAACTGCCCCCTGGTAACCAACCCCAGCCAGACCGACACCGACGGCGACGGCCAGGGCGATGCCTGCGACTCAGACGATGACGATGACACCATCCCCGACGCCACCGACAACTGCCCCCTCGTCGCCAACTCTGACCAGACCGACACCGACGGCGACGGCCAAGGCGATGCCTGCGACCCCGACGATGACGATGACACCGTCCCCGACGCCTCCGACAACTGCCCCCTCATCGCCAACCCCAGCCAGACCGACACCGACGGCGATGGCCAAGGCGATGCCTGCGACCCTGATGATGACGACGACACTATCGCCGACGCCACCGACAACTGCCCGCTGGCCGCCAACCCGAGCCAGACCGACACCGACGGGGATGGCCTAGGTGACGCCTGCGATAACTGCCCCATAACTGCCAACCCCGACCAGACCGATTCCGATGCTGACGGCGTCGGGGACGTCTGTGACAACTGCCCCACACGCGCCAACTCCGACCAGACCGACTCTGACGGCGACGGCCTCGGCAACGCCTGCGATAACTGTCCTCTCGTCGCCAACCCGGACCAGACCGACAGCGACGGTGACGGCATCGGCGACGCCTGCGATTCGGACGTTGATGGCGACACCATCCCCGACGCCACCGACAACTGCCCCCTCATCGCCAACCCAAGCCAGACTGACACCGACGGCGACGGCCGAGGCGACGCCTGCGATAATTGCCCCACTAAGGCCAATAGCGATCAGGCCAACAGTGATGATGATGCCCTCGGCAACGCATGCGACAACTGCCCTCTGGTAACCAACCCCGACCAGACTGACACCGACGGCGACGGCCAGGGCGACGCCTGTGAAGTGCCCACCACCATCGGCGTGGACGTCGACCCCCTTCACTCGCCAGCGAACACCGCCACCTCCCTCGGTTCCATCCAAGACTGTATCTCGGTGACAACCAGCTCCACTTTCAACATCGACATCTTCATCACCGATGTCACCGATCTGATGGCCTGGGACACGTATTTCCAATACGACGGCTCAGTGGTCAACGTCATTGCCGTCAACGTCCAGATGTTTCAGGCCGCCAACCCCAACAGCAACGTCTTCAATGGCTCAGAAGTCCCCCCAGATAGCGACGGCATGTTCTATGTCAGTGCTGCAGAGCTTACAGCGGGTAGGGAGGACTCCGGCTCCGGCGTCCTGGCCAGGCTCACCCTGCGAGCCGTCGGGCCGGGCACCAGCCCCGTCAACCTCGCTTGGCCTGAGTTCAAAGACAAGAACAACCAGTTCATCGGCGACATCGACGGCGATGGCTACTTTGACGGCTCTGTCCTCAACGCTCAAATAGCCGTGGACGAGCTGTGCCCCGGCGCCACCCCCACCCCCATCCCTTCCCCAACACCTATGCCTACACCTACTCCTACGCCGACACGCACCCCTACATCCACGCCTATACCCAGCCCCGTGACCATCGGCGTGGACGCCGACCCCACGCAGTCGCCAGCGAACACCGCCACCTCCCTCGGCTCCACCGAGTCCTGCATCTCGCTGGCGACCAACGACACCTTCGATGTCGACATCTTCATCACGGACGTCACCAACCTGACGGGCTGGTCTGCTTCCCTCCTCTATGACAGCTCCGTCCTGAACGTAACCGCCGTCGATGTCCAGATGTTCCAGGCCGCCAACCCCGGCAGCAACATCATCAACTTCTCCGATCCAGTACCAGACAGCGACGGGTCCTACTTCGTCGGCGCAGCAGACGTGGGGACTGGCGCCCAAGATTCCGGAACGGGCGTCCTCGTCAGGCTCACCCTGCAAGCGGTCGGGTCGGGCATCAGCCCCGCCAACGTCACCTGGCCGGAGCTCAACGACAATAGCGGCAACCACATAGGTGACAACGACGGCGACGGCTACTTCGACGGCTCTGTCCTCAACGCTCAGATAGCCGTGGACGAGCCGTGCCCCGGTGCCACCCCCACACCTACGCCCACGCCTACGCCTATCCCTGTGGCCATCGGCCTGGACGCCGACCCCCTTCACTCGCCGGCGAACACCGCCACCTCACTCGGCTCCACCGAGTCCTGCATCTCACTGGCGACCAACGGCACCTTCGATGTCGACATCTCCGTCACAGACGTCACCAACCTGACGGGCTGGTCTGCCTCATTCCTCTTTGACAGCTCCGTCCTGAACGTGACCGCCGTCAATGTCCAGATGTTCCAGGCCGCCAACCCCAGCAGCAACGTCATCGACTTCTCCGAGCCAGTGCCGGACAGCGACGGATCCTACTTCGTCGGCGCAGCAGACGTGGAGACTGGCGCTCAAGATTCCGGAACGGGCGTCCTCGTCAGGCTCACCTTGCAGGCCGTCGGGCCGGGCATCAGCCCCGCCAACCTTGCCTGGCTGGAGCTCAAGGACAATAACGGTGACCCCATCGGCGATAGCGACGGCGACGGCTACTTCGACGGCTCTGTCCTCAACGCTCAGATAGCCGTGGACGAGCCGTGCCCCGGCGTCACCCCCACCCCCATCCCTTCCCCAACACCCACGCCTACGCCCACGCCTACACCCACCCCCGTGACCATCGGCGTGGACGCCGACCCCCTCCACTCGCCAGCGAACACCGCCACCTCCCTCGGCTCCATCCAGTCCTGCATCTCGCTGGCGACCAACGACACCTTCGATGTCGACATCTTCGTCACAGACGTCACCAACCTGGCGGGCTGGTCTGCATCATTCCTCTATGACAGCTCCGTCCTGAACGTAACCGCCGTCAATGTCCAGATGTTCCAGGCCGCTAACCCCGGCAGCAACGTCATCAACTTCTCCGATCCAGTGCCAGACAGCGACGGGTCCTACTTCGTCGGCGCAGCAGACGTGGGGACTGGCGCTCAAGATTCCGGAACGGGCGTCCTCGTCAGGCTCACCCTGCAAGCGGTCGGGTCGGGCATCAGCCCCGCCAACCTTGCCTGGCCGGAGCTCAACGACAATAGCGGCAACCACATAGGTGACAACGACGGCGACGGCTACTTCGACGGCTCTGTCCTCAACGCTCAGATAGCCGTGGGCGAGCCGTGCCCCGGTGCCACCCCCACACCTACGCCTACACCCATACCTGTGACCATCGACCTGGATGCCGACCCCCTCAACTCGCCGGCGAACACCGCCACCTCCCTCGGCTCCATCGAGTCCTGCATCGCCGTCGGCACAAACGACACCTTCGACGTCGACATCTTCATCGCAGACGTCACCGACCTGATGGGCTGGTCTACCTCATTCCTCTATGACAGCTCCGTCCTGAACGTAACCGCCGTCAATGTCCAGATGTTCCAGGCCGCCAACCCCGGCAGCAACATCATCGACTTCTCCGAGCCAGTGCCAGACAGCGACGGGTCCTACTTCGTTGGCGCAGCAGACCTGGGGACTGGCGCTCAAGATTCCGGAACGGGCGTCCTCGTCAGGCTCACCTTGCAGGCCGTCGGGCCGGGCATCAGCCCCACCAACCTTGCCTGGCTGGAACTCAAGGACAATAACGGTGACCCCATAGGTGACAACGACGGTGACGGCTACTTCGACGGCTCAATCCTGAACGCTCAAATAGCCGTGGACGAGCCGTGCCCCGGCGTCACCCCCACACCCACCCCCTCCCCCACACCCACGCCTACACCTACACCTACACCTACGCCCACACCCACTCCTACACCCGGCCCTGTGACCGCCGGCCTGGACGCCGATCCTCTTCACTCGCCAGCTAACACCGCCACCTCCCTCGGCTCCATTGAGGCCTGCATCTCGGTGGCAACTAACGCCACTTTCAACATCGACATCTTCGTCACCAACGTCATCGACCTGCTGGTCTGGGACACGTACCTGCAATACGACGGCTCGGTGGTGAACGTCACGGCCGTCAACGTCCGGATGTTCCAGGCCGCCAACCCCGGCAGCAGTGTCTTCAACGTCTCCGATTCCACCCCCGACAGCGACGGCTTGTACTACGCCGGCGCCGCCGAACTCACAGCGGGTGCCGAGGACTCTGGCTCCGGCGTCCTGGCCAGGCTTACCCTGCGAGCCGTCGGGCCAGGCGTCAGCCCCGCCAACCTCGTTTGGCTTGAGCTCAAAGACAAGAACAACCTGTTCATCGGCGACACCAACGGCGATGGCTACTTCGACGGGCCCATTCTCAACGCCCAGATCGCTGTTGCCCAGCCGGATAGCGACGGCGACGGCATCAGCGACACCTGCGACAACTGCCCCCTGGTCGCCAACCCTGACCAGCTCGACACCGATGGCGACGGCCAAGGCAACGCCTGCGACCCTGATGACGACAACGACACCGTCCCCGACGCCTCTGACAACTGCCCACTAGTCGCTAACCCCGACCAGGCCGACGCCGACGCCGACGGCCAAGGCGACGCCTGCGACCCCGACGACGATAACGACGGCATCCTCGATGACGGAGATGGTAGCGGCATAGAGGGCGACCACCCCTGCGCCAGCGGCCAGACCCTCAATTGCGACGACAACTGCCGCCTGGTATATAACCCCGACCAGTTGGACAGCAATGGGGATGGCATCGGCGATGCCTGCAACCCGGACTTCGACGGCGATGGACTTGAAAACGACTCTGACAACTGCCCCCTGATCGCCAACCCTGACCAGCTCGACACCGATGGCGACGGACAGGGCGATGTCTGCGATTTAGACGACGACAACGATACCGTCCCCGATGTCACCGACAACTGCCCCCTTGTCCCTAACGCCGCCCAAACCGATGCCGACTCGGACGGCATAGGCGACGCCTGCGACAACTGCCCCCTGGTCCCTAACCCCGAACAGACCGACGCCGATGGCGACGGCATTGGCGACGCCTGCGACACGGGTGACAGCGATGGCGACGGGTTCACTGACGGTCGGGAGATCTACCTAGGCACCGACCCTGTGGACGCCTGCCCTGATGACCCATCCGACGCCGCCTGGCCGCTAGACATCGATAACGACGGAGCGATTACCGTCACCGGCGACGCCTGGAACTTCCACAACCGCATCGGCACTACTCCTGACGCCCCCGAGTGGCAGCAGCGCCTGGACCTCGACGGCGACGGCACGACTACCGTCACCGGCGACGTCTTCCTGTACAGGGGCAAGATCGGCCAGACCTGCACATAGGCGCTAGCCTGCCTACCTCGGGTCAATTGGGGCGGCGGCTCCCCGCCCTAGCGGGCAGCGCCTGCGGTATGTTCCGCCCGAGCGCGTGTCAGGCGCTGAACGAGTTGCTCGCTTTCCTTAGAAAAACGTGCCGGAAGGAAGCTGCCTGAAGCCTGCCGCGACTCGCGCTCTGCCTGAGAAGGACAATAGTCCAAAGGTCTGTTCGCCGATCTCCGCCCTGCCCTAGATGCGGCCAACCATCCCCATACACATGAGCGCATCGCCGACGACGGCGATGAAGTTCTCCATGTTGAGGTGCGGACACACCCGCTGGTTGGCGCTAGGCGGCCCACTAGGGGTCAAACGTCCAGGTCGTGCCGCCCTCCTGGTTCACCAAGATCAGGACGGTGTCGTACTGGCTGAGCTGCGCGATGTTGCTCATCTCCGGCCTGGCAGGGACGAACTGGCTCCAGCCCTGATTGCTGCCCAGTTGATACATGATGACGAGTCCGCCGGCCACGCCGGCGGTAGCGTCTTCCGCCGACTTCGTCTGGCCCGTGTAACACACACTATTCCAGCCGCTGGCAAGAGGGACGGAGGAAGGAGGCGTGCCCGACGGTTCGTGCGGCCAAAAAGCATACTGGCCCATGAGGATGAATAGGGGCTGGTAAGGGCTGATGGTACTGATGCTGCTGGTTTCAGGCCTGTTGGGGAACCAGCGGTCGAAGCCCTGGTCGGCCCTCATCCGATAGACAGCCACGACGTGATCGACTACGTCGGCCAAGGCGGCCTCGATGGGCTGCTCAGACCCGACGTAGCAGGGATTATTCCAGCCGCCTACCAGCATGATTGTGCCAGGAGGCGGCGTCGGCAGGGGCGTGGCCGTCGGCGTGCCGGGGGTAGGAGTGGACGTCGGCGGGCCGGGGGTGGGAGTGGGCACCATGCCAGGACAATCCTTGTTGATGGCCAGCATGCCTGTCCCGGTGGTGGTGGGATGGAGTGCGCCCGTCGAGTCACGGTACTGACCCTTGCCGAAGCCGAAGGTGACAACGGCGGGGCCAGCGGTGAAGTTGATGTCCAGGCCAATTCGCAGGATCGTACCGTTGCCGGCGAAGCCAGTGCCAGGCAGTTCCATGTACGAAGCGCCGGCGTCCAACCGGCCGTCACTGCTCTTCCTGGGGTCGCCCGGGTGTTCGTCGGTGGTGAAGTCCGCGGCACCGGGATTCTTTATGAGCGGCAGGGTCCCGGCGTCCAGGACGTTGATCACGTTTTTGTCGTAGGTAACCCACGCATCGTAGGAGAACGGCTGGAGCGTGTCGCCCGAGACCACGGCGTCGATCTGGTAATCGAGTACCTTGTCGAAGCCGCTGGAACCATTGACCCGCCAGCAGAGTTCCACCGTTCCCAGCGTATTGGCGGTGTTGCCGGTGATCTCGGGGTCGATACCCATTTCGATTGCTCCCGCCTCGGCTGCGCCAATCTTGTCCGCTTCCGCCCGTCCAGCGCAGGCCGCGATTGTCAGCAGGCCCAGCAGTGCTGCAGCCAGAGTGAAAGCTCGCAGTAGACGCGTCATCGCCACTCCTTTCGACAAGGATCGATCTGGAGACCCACGAGCATGATACAGCCCAGTCGGTAGTGCCTCAGAAGATCTCTGCAAGTTTACCCGAATTTCTCCCTACTCACAATCCGCACAAGATGGCGGCAATGTTATAATTATGTCACCTCCGCTGATGAGATGATGGGGCTCGGACAATCAAAGGCAGCTTGTAGGCGGGATAAACGCATTCTTGAGTCATGCTGCGGTCCGTCAGGGAAGCACAACAGCCACACATGGGCCGATATGTCGAGAAAAGGCGCACGTAGTTGGCCTGAACTGATTGCCCGCATCGCTGCGGGCAGTCCGGCGTTTTCTCTACTGGATGGCGGAACGGGGCCGTGCAGGCCCGCGACAGAGCGCTGGGAGCCATGCCTGGCTGACTGTGGAATGAGTCGCCCTTGGGTGCGGCTGGGGTCGGGGAACCTTAGAAGACGAAGGCGGCGATGGTAAAGTTAGCACGAGTGGGCTTGGCGACGGCCGTATTCCTGGTCGCGACAGTGCTCTATAGCCGCGCAGTCTTGCACGAGGAGCACCTGCCAGGAGCAGCACCCGTGCAGGGCCAAGGCCTGACTACCATCGGCGTGGACGCCGACCCCCTTCACTCGCCAGCCAACACCGCCACCTCCCTCGGCTCCATCGAGTCCTGTATCTCGGTGGCGACCAACGACACCTTCACCATCGACATCTTCATCACTGACGTCGTCGATCTGCTGAGTTGGGAGACGTACCTCGAATACGACGGGGCCGTGCTCAACGTCACCGCCGTCAATGTCCAGATGTTCCAGGCTGCCAATTCAGGCAGCCGCGTCTTCAATGCTTCGGAGTCTACTCCTGACACCGACGGCACGTTCTACGTCAGCGCTGCGGAGCTTGGAGGGGACACCGCTGTGGACTCTGGCTCCGGCGTCCTGGCCAGGCTCACCCTCCGAGCCGTCGCGGCGGGCGCCAGCCGTGCCGACCTCACCTCGCCGACGTTGAAGGACAAGAACAATGGACCCATAGGGGACACCAATGGCGACGGTTACTTCGATGGGCCGATCTTCAACGCCCAGGTCGCTGTGGACCAGCCGGATACCGACGGTGACGGCATCCCCGATCCTTGTGATACGGACGACGACGATGACACCATCCCCGATACGACCGACAACTGTAGCCTGGCCGCCAACCCCGACCAGACCAACAGCGACGGCGACGGCCTCGGCGACGCCTGCGATAATTGCCCCCTTATATCTAACCCCGATCAGGCCGACAGCGACGGCGACGGCCAAGGCGACCCCTGCGATGACGATGATGACAACGACACTGTCCCCGACGCCTCTGACAACTGCCCCCTGGTGGTCAACCCCGACCAGACCAACACTGACGGCGACAGCCAAGGCGACGCCTGCGACCCCGATGACGACAACGACACCGTCCCCGACGCCTCTGACAACTGCCCTCTGGTGATCAACCCCAGCCAGACCAACACTGACGGCGACAGCCAAGGCGACGCCTGCGATCCCGATGACGACAACGACACCGTCCCCGACGCCTCTGACAACTGCCCCCTGGTGGTCAACCCCGGCCAGGCCGACAGCGACGGCGACGGTATCGGCGACGCCTGCGACGACACCGACGGTGATGGAGTGATGGACGCTGCCGACAACTGCCCCTTGATTGCCAACCCTACCCAGCTAAATACCGACGGCGACAGCCTCGGCGACGCCTGCGATGACGATGATGACAACGACACCGTGCCCGACGCCTCTGACAACTGCCCTCTGGTGGTCAACCCCGACCAGACCGACTCCGACGGCGACGGCCAAGGCAACGCCTGCGAGCTCGATGACGACAACGACACGGTCCCCGACACCACCGACAATTGCCCCCTCACACCTAACCCAAGCCAGGCCGACAGCGACGGCGACGGCAGCGGCAACGTCTGCGATAATTGCCCCGATACATGGAACCCAGGTCAGACCGACACTGACAGCGACGGCATTGGCGATTCCTGTGATGGCGATGACGACAACGACACCATACCCGACACCACCGACAACTGCCCCCTAGTCGCCAACCCTGACCAGGCGGATCCCGACGGCGACGGCTTCGGAGATGCCTGCGACAACTGCCCCAATACGTTCAACCCGAACCAGGCCGACTCCGACGGCGACGGCGTTGGCAATGTCTGCGAAGCGCCTGCGGGGCTGAGCCTTGGCATCGACGCCGATCCCAGGGGCAGCACCGCCGCTTCCCTCGGCCCCATCGACGCCTGCACCTCCATCTCCTCCGGCTCCTCCACCACCATCGACCTATTCATCACCAACGTCTCAGACCTCCTCGGCTGGAACAGCCGCATCATCTACAACCCCTCCCTCATCTCTATCACCAGCATCAACGTCAAGATGTTCCAGACCGCCGACGGCCATTCCACCGTTTTCAACGCCTCCGAGCCTACCCCTGACTTGGATGGTTCCTTCTACGCCTCCGCCGTCGACCTCAGCGCTCCCCCCTACCAGGACTCCGGCTCCGGCGTCCTCGCCCGCATCACCGTCTCCGCCCGCGCACCGGGCATCTCGTCCCTCACCATCTCCAGCCCCTCCCTGACCAACATCAACGGCCAGCCCATCGGCGACACCAACGGCGACGGCATCTTCGACGGCTCAACATTCAACGCCCAAATCACCATTGACCAGCTCGACTCCGACTCCGATGGGCTAGATAACATCTGTGACCCAGACGACGACAACGACGGAATAGCCGATGCTGGCGACAACTGCCCTCTTGCACCGAACTCAGATCAGATCGACACTGACGGCGACGGCCAAGGCAACGCCTGCGACAGCGACGACGACAACGACACCGTCCCCGACGGCACCGACAACTGCCCCCTGATCGTCAATCCAGACCAAGAAGACAGCGACGGCGACGGCATCGGCGACGCCTGCAAGGTGCCTGCGGGACTGAGCCTTGGCATCGACGCCGACCCCAGTGGCAACACCGCCACCTCCCTCAGCAGCATCGACGCCTGCACTTCCGCCTCCTCCGGCTCCTCCACCACCATCGACCTATTCATCACCAACGTCTCAGACCTTCTGGGCTGGAACAGCCGCATCATCTACGACCCCTCCCTCATCTCTGTCACCAACATCAACGTCAAGATGTTCCAGGCCGCCGACGGCCATTCCACCGTTTTCAACGCCTCCGACCGCACCCCCGACACCGACGGCTCCTTCTACGCCTCCGCCGTTGACCTCAGCGCTCCTCCCTACCAGGACTCCGGCTCCGGCGTCCTCGCCCGCATCACCGTCTCCGCCCGCGCACCGGGCATCTCGCCCCTCACCATCTCCAGCCCCTCCCTTACCAACATCAACGGCCGGCCCATCGGCGACACCAACGGCGACGGCATCTTCGACGGTTCGACCTTCAATGCCCTAATCTATATCAACCAACTCGACTCTGACGGCGACGGCCTAGCCAATGCCTGCGACCCCGACGACGACAACGACGGCTTCTCCGACAAGCAAGAACTAGCCGCCGGCTCCAACCCCCTCAACCCTAATAGCATCCCCGAAGTCTGTGACGGCGCCGACAACGACCTCGATGGCCTGACCGACGAAGGCTTCCCCAACACCGACGGCGATACCCTTGCCAACTGCGTCGACGATGACGATGACAACGACGGCATGCCCGATTCCTACGAGCAGTACTACAACTGCCTCGACCCCCTGGTCTACGATGCCAACGCCGACCCCGACGGCGATACCTTCACTAACATCCAGGAGTACAACCAGCATTCCAATCCCTGCAGCCCCATCTTCATCTCCACCACCCTCGGCATCGACGCCGACCCTACGGGGAACAGCGCCACCTCCCTCGGCCCCACCGAGGCCTGCACCTCCATTTCCTCCGGCTCCTCCACCACCATCGACCTATTCATCACCAACGTCTCCAACCTCCTCGGCTGGAACAGCCGCATCATCTACAACCCCTCCCTCATCTCCATCACCAACATCAACGTCAGGCTGTTCCAGACCGCCGACGGCCATTCGAACGTCTACAACGCCTCCGATCCCATCCCAGACTCCGACGGCTCCTTCTATGCCTCTGCCGTTGATCTCAGCGCTCCGCCCTACCAGGACTCCGGCTCCGGCGTCCTCGCTCGCATCACCGTCTCCGCCCTCGCACCGGGCATCTCGCCCCTCACCGTCGCCAGCCCCACCCTCACCGACGTCAACGGCCAGCCCATCGGCGACACCGACGGCAACGGCATCTTCGAGGGATCCGTCTTCAACGCTGAGATAGCCATCGACAGACCGTGCTCTGGAGACAGTGACGGCGATGGGCTTCTCGACCCTTCGGACAACTGCCCTCTGGTCTACAACCCGGACCAGACGGACACCGACGGCGACGGCCAAGGCGACCCCTGCGACAGCGACGATGACGGCGATACCGTCCCTGACTCTACCGACAACTGCCCCTCGCTCGCCAATCCAGGCCAGGCTGACACCGATGGCGACGGTCGAGGCGACGCCTGCGACCTAGACGTCACCCTCGGTATCGACACCAACCCTAGCGGCAACACCGCCACGTCCCTCGGCCCCGTTCAGGCCTGCCTCTCCACCTCCTCCAGCCGCTCCACCACCATCGACCTCTTCATCACCAGCGTCTCTGACCTCCTCGGCTGGGCCAGCTATATCAACTACGATCCCTCCCTCATCGCTGTCACCGGCATCAACGTCAGGATGTTCCAGACCGCCGATGGCCATTCGAACGTTTACAATGCCTCCGACCCTACCCCTGATTCCGACGGCTCCTTCTACGCCTCCGCCATCGACCTCAACGCTCCTCCGCGTCAGGACTCCGGCTCCGGCGTCCTAGCCCGCATCACCGTATCCACCCTCGCACCGGGCATCTCGCCCCTCACCATCTCCAACCCCACCCTCACCGATGTCAACGGCCAGCCCATCGGCGACACCGACGGCGACGGCATCTTCGAGGGCTCCGTCTTCAATGCTCTAATCTACATTGACCAACTCGACTCCGACGGCGACGGCCTAGCCAATGACTGCAACGATTACGACGACGACAACGACGGCTTCTCCGACGAACAAGAACTAGCCGTCGGCTCCGACCCCATCAACCCCAGTAGCACCCCCGAGGTCTGCGACGGCGTCGACAACGACCTCGATGGCCTCACTGATGAAGGCTTCCCCAACACCGACGGCGATGCCATGGCCAACTGCGTCGATGGTGACGATGACAACGACGGCATGCCCGACTCATACGAGCAGCATTACGACTGCCTCAACCCCTTGGTCTACGACGCCAACGCCGACCCCGACGGCGATACCGTCACTAACATCCAGGAGTACAACCGTCTCTCCAACCCCTGCGGTGCTGTCTCCACCCCCACCACCCTCGGCATGGACGCCGACCCATTGGAATACCCGGCCAATACCGCTACCTCCCTCGGGTCTAGGCATTCCTGCATTTCGCTGATCTCTGGTCAACAGGCTGACATCGACCTCTTCGTCACCGACATCTCCGACCTCCTCGGCTGGGCCAGCCGCATCAGCTATGACCCATCCCTCATCTCCATCACCAAGATCAACGTCAAGATGTTCCAGGCCGCCGACGGCCGATCCAACATCTTCAACGCCTCCGACCCTATCCCAGACTCCGACGGCTCCTTCTACGCCTCTGCCATCGACCTCAACGCTCCCCCGCGCCAGGACTCCGGCTCTGGCGTCCTGGCCCGCATCACCATCTCCGCCCTTGCGCCAGGCGTCTCGCCCTTCACCATCTCCAGCCCCACCCTCACCGATGTCAACGGCAACTACATTGGCGATTACACCGGCGACTCCGTTTTCGATGGGCCGATCTACAATGCACAGATTGTCGTGGACGGGCTCTGCCCTGGCCTGCCGCCAACCACGGTGGGCATCGACGCCAACCCCACGCAGTCGCCCGCCAACACCGCCACCTCCCTCGGCTCCATCGAGGCCTGCTTCTCCGCCACCTCTGGCTCCTCCACCACCATCGACCTATTCATCACCAACGTCTCCAACCTTCTCGGCTGGGCCAGCTATATCAACTACAACCCTTCTCTCATCTCTATCACCAACATCAACGTCAAGATGTTCCAGGCCGCCGATGGCCACTCCAGCATCTTCAATGCGTCCAACCCTACCCCAGACTCCGACGGCTCCTTCTACGCCTCCGCTGTCGACCTCAACGCACCCCCCTATCAGGACTCCGGCTCCGGCGTCGTGGCCCGGATCACCATCTCCGCCCTCGCACCGGGCATCTCTCCTCTCGTCATTTCGGAGACCCATTTGACTGACGTCAACAATAACCCGATTGGCGACATCAACAACGACGACGTCTTTGACGGCCTTACGTTTGACGGCAAGATCTACATCGACCAGCCATGCCCAGGTGGCGACAGCGACGCCGACACCATCCTGGACATCGTCGACAACTGCCCCCTGATACCCAACCCTGGCCAGCTAGACACTGACGGCGACGGCCAAGGCGACGCCTGCGATTCAGACGATGATGGCGACACCATCCCCGACGCCAGCGACAACTGCCCCCTGGTCGCCAACACCGACCAGGCCAACACCGACGGCGATGGCCTCGGCGATGCCTGTAATCCAGACGATGATGGCGACACCATACCCGACGCCATCGACAACTGCCCCCTCATCGCCAACAGCGACCAGGCCGACGCCGACGGCGACGGCATCGGCGATGCCTGTGATCCAGACGATGACGGCGACACCATCCCCGACGCCAGCGATAACTGCCCACTGGTCGCCAACGCCGCCCAGACCGACACCGACGGCGACGGCCAAGGCGCCCCCTGCGATTCAGACGATGACGGCGACACCGTCCCTGATGCCAGCGACAACTGCCCCCTGGTCGCCAACACCGACCAGGCCGACAGCGACGGCGACGGCATCGGCGACGTCTGCGACAACTGCCCTCTCGTCGCCAACCCAGGCCAGGAGGACAAAGATGGGGACGGCAGCGGCGACGCCTGCGATTCAGACGATGATGGCGACACCATACCCGACGCCACCGACAACTGCCCCCTTGTGGCTAACCCCGACCAGATGGACACCGACGGCGACGGGATCGGCGACGCCTGCGCTGACAGCGATGACGACGGGTTCACTGACGGTCGGGAGGTCTACCTGGGCACCGACCCTCTGGACGCCTGCCCCGATGACCCATCCGACGCCGCCTGGCCGCTGGACATCGATAACGACGGAGCGATTACCGTCACCGCCGATGTCTTCAACTTTGTCGGCCGGATCGGCGCTATGCCTGGCGACCCCAACTGGTGGCAGCGCCTGGACCTCGACGGCGACGGGGCAATTACCGTCACCGGCGATATCTTCCTGTACGGAGGCAAGATCGGCCGGGCGTGCAGCTAAGGGGTGCGGCTAATGTGCACGCCAGGCGCGAAATGTAGGGGCGGAGGCCTCCGCCCCCACCCGTTGTTCTTGCCTCCGGGCCAAGAGGGGCCTCAGGCATCCGTCGCGGCGCTCAAAGGAACGTGGCGCCAGCATCCACGGGTTGTCAGCCAGCCTCTGTCCAGGGGCACATTTCCCGCGGCCGGGCGGTGCTGGTCTTCTCGACCGTTGTCAATAGCGATGCAATTCAGGGTTCACGAGTTCACCGATTTGCCGCGTTGTTGACCCGAGGGCTAAAGGCCCGTGCATCGGTCGCAGGCCACCGGGCTCTCTGGATGGCCCAAAAAACTCCAGAATCGCTGTCGCCAGGCTTCCAGAGGGTTGACAGATTCTGGAAAACGGCTATCATAATTATGTTATTCGGGCGTAGGTCAACATAACGACGAAAGCCGCGGGGGAATGCTATTGCACCGCCGGCCTGCAATGGCAGGTTGTCCCCAGAAAGGAACCTGCCATGAGCAAGAAGCAGATCGGCGCAGCACTCGGCGCATTGATTCTGGCGGTAGCAGCCCCCCTCTTCACCCTCGCTCTACTGCACGGCGCTGGCGGCACGGCGGAGGCACAAGCGCCGCCGCCGAGCTTCACGAAGGTCTCCGTGCCTGACTTCGGTCAGCACTCCACAGGCTGGTGCTGGGTAGGAGCGGCCGCCAACTCCTTCTGGTGGTACGCGTACCACGGCTACCCCGGGTTGTTGGGTGATCCGACTGGTGGGCTCCCCCCCTATCCCTGGGAGGCCACCGAGCCCCTCAGCCAGCAGGTAGGCAGCATCTGCCCGGGAGGGGGGGCAGGGACCTCCTTGTATGACGCCAATGATCTCCTCCAGGGCTGGCCTCCGGCTCCGCCACCTCCTCCGCCACCCTCCATCCCCGGCTACAGGCAGGTCATGAGCAAGATCGCCCAGACGACGTTCATGGACGCCAACCAGGACGGCGTCAGGCAGTCCCTCCCTGTCCCCGAGAACAACTACTGCTACAGCCAGGGCGTGGAGGAGTGGGACTACCTCGTCGGCCTTGGCACCTACGTGAACAGCTACGGCAGCGGCCTGAAAGTCCACAGCATCATCGACCCCGCACGGTGCCTCGGTCCCGGTCCCTGGGGAATGAAACCCGACGATAGGCTTTGGCCGCCCGCCAAAAACCTTCTCAATCCGTGCGGCCTCGATGGCGTCCCCGACGCCGAGTTCGCCTTCGATCAGGCGCTGGGGCCGCCCACGTTCCTGGACTACCAGAGGGAGCTGAGCGGCGGCCAAGACGTGCTGCTGTGGATGGAGAGCTACTCTCCAGAGACGGCGCACGTGGTCACCGGCGTGGGTTACGATACGCTCGCTCTGCCGAAACCAACGATCACCATCTCTGACCCCTGGACGCACAGCGGCTGTCCCGATCACGACGACTGCTGGCCTCTGATACCGCGCCCCGACGGGCAGATGCCCGACCACAACAATGATCCTACGCACGACACCGTCCCCGCTCCGTACAACGTGTGCGACGTGACCAGCGCCGCCCCGCTCGTGATTAGCTGTAACGGCACTATCTGGACAGTCCCCGACATGATCTTCGTGTCGCCGGCGACGGGGGCGGACATCAAGGTGCTCACCTTCTACAGCGAGCCGGAGCCGCCGTTCGAGTTCACGGTGAGCGAGAACAACGTCATCAACCTGGTCGAGGACAAGCACAACAACGGGCCCCAGAACGCCTGGGTCGACGTCTCCTGGACGGTCGACCCCGTCGAGGACCGCAACCAGGACGGCATCCCGGACATCAACGTCCGCTGGGAGGCCCTGGTGGGCGACCGCTGCACTTCCGGCGGCCTCCCCGTGGCCTGCGGCGAGGGCGACAGCGGGGGCAGCGGCCAAGGCAACCCGTCCCTGACCGGCGACAACTGCCAGGACGGCGTCGATAACGATAACGACCAATTGACCGACTTCGCTGACCCTGACTGCCTGTGGGAACTGGACGACATCCACTTCCAGATCTGGCTGCCGGTAAGCGCGACGCCGGAGGTTAACCGGTCGCTCAAGATGCACTGCAAGGTGCCGGGCGACTACACCGTCACGCTGAACAACGACGAGTGGCCGGTGGAGATGGAGGATCCCGATCCCAGCAACAACTCCCGCACCCTCGATCTGCCCATAACCTGCTTAGCGCCTGAGGCGGACGTGAAGATCATCAGCCAGCAGATCCTGGCCGCCAACTGCGCAGACCCGCCGCCCACGGACATAAACGTCAGTGTGGACACGACCATCTGCGTGCAGAAGGTGATCCACAACAACGGGCCGTACACGCCGGTAAGCGTGGACATCGTGAAGACGGCCAAGGCGCCGCCGGGTTGCACCATCCTCCCGGCCAACCCGACGGCCCAGGTGGTGCTGTACCTCGGCGTACCCGTGATCCACAACGAGCTGTTCACCATCCACTGCTACGAGCCCAGCACGCACGGGCCGTTCACGGTCGGCAACGTCATCAGCATCAAGGACCCCGGGGTGACCGACCCTAACACGACCAATAACGTCGCGTCGAGCACGCTGACGGTCAACGCCTTGGCCAGCACAACCATCCTGGTCACGCAGTCCTTCCTCAACCCGCCGACCCAGATTACGGTCGGCGTCCCGCAGGTGGTTACCCTGCGCAAGCTACTCCACAACAACGGCGGCTACGGGCCGGCGACGGTGGATATCGCCAAGACCGCTTACACGAACTCGCCAAACGCCACGATTGCGCCGCCCACCGCCAGCGCCCAGGTGGATCTGGCCGTGAGCTCGACCGTCACCCATGACGAGGTCTTCACCCTCAGGTGTTCCGCGCCCGGCACCTACACCTACACCGTGGACAACGACGTCGCGTCGAAGGAGCCGCACATCAGCGGCGGAGCCTTCGCCTCCACCGACCTCACCGTGGAGTGCGTGGCGGGAGCGCAGGCAGTCAAGTGGGCGCAGAGGCCCGATGCGAGCCCCATGGGGTTGGACGTCGGAGCGTTGGTTCCCGGCCTTCCCTTCGTCCTGGCCGACGACTTCCAGTGCACTGAGGACGGCATGATCACCGAGATCGACTTCTGGGCGTCGTGGTACCACGATGCGCCGCCTATGGGCAACCCCAACATGGTGCAGTTCACCCTCAGCCTCCACTCGGACGTTCCGGCGGGGCCATCCTACAGCCACCCGGGCGGGGTGCTTTGGATGCACACGTTCGGCCCGGGTGAGTGTGTGGCTCAGCCCTGGGGCGGGGGCGAGGAAGGCTGGCTCTTCCCTCCCGACATGTACATACCCTTCGCGGACACCCAGATCTGGTTGTACAGCTGCCCCATTCCCACGGCATACTGGTTCCAGCAGGCAGTGGGCACCGTCTACTGGCTCGACGTCCAGGCCATACCCATGGACCCCGCGTTCTTCTTCGGCTGGAAGACCTCGCTCGACCACTGGAATGACGACGGCGTCTGGGCGATGGGCATGGAGCCAATCCCCCCGCTCAGCTGGGCCGAGCTACGGTACCCGCCCGGGCACCCCATGGCCGGCATGTCGATCGACCTGGCGTTCCAGATCTGGGGGCAAGAGTGCACTGCCGGCGTGGACACCGACCTCGACAAGTTCAACGACAACATCGAGTGCTACCTGCCCACCGACGCCAGGGACAACTGCCCCGACAATACGTCTGACGACGCCTGGCCGCTGGACAACGACATCACGAAGGACATCACGGTTACCGGCGATGTGTTCGCCTACGTCGGCCGCATCGGGGCGCACGGGCCGCCGAGCCCCAGCCCCAACTGGAGGAAACGCCTCGACCTTGACATGAGCGGCGACATCACCGTAACCGGCGACATGTTCCAGTTAGTCGGCAAGATCGGGCAGACGTGCACGTAGTGCCCGACGAACGAGCGCAAGACAAGGGCGAGGCCTTCCGCGAGAGGGCCTCGCCCCTATCACTCCTGTTCTCCAAGGCCAGGAGGGGCCTCAGTCGCCGCTCAGGCAATGCAGCGCTGGTGCCCACGGGCTGCCCGCCGGCGGCGCCGCCCAGGCGTCCTGACCCCCTCGGCCGATCAGGCGGTGCTGTGGTTCCCTTGAGCAGCGTCAATAACGGTACAATTCAAGATTTATGAGTTCACTGACTTGTTACCACTTTTCGCCTGAGAAGTCGTCATAAAGCCTTGACAAGCCGACCGAGCGGGTGTTTAATTAGTAGGGTTTCCATAAACAGAGGACATAAGCCCTGCCTTCCGCCGGCCGGGGGCAGGCGGGGCGGGTGGTGCAGGAAAGCACCCGCACCCGAATATAGGCTCCTGAGCTGATAGTCGAAGGGCGGTGGCAGCCGCCCTACTGTTGGCTTATATGGAGGGGATGCGGGTGTCGCACAACGACAACCGCCGTTCAGAATGGGAGGAGCCATCATGGCCGGCAAGCGCATCGTCGCACTTGGCCTCTTTGCCCTAGTAGCGTTAACCCTCGGGTTATTCGCTTCGAGTGGCAGCGAGGCTGGAACCTATAAGCCCGTCAATATCTACACGGTCGGCACCAACACAGCCGGTGTCGCCTCGAACACCGTCACGACCGTGTCCATCCCCAGCCCCGACTACAACTACGAGGACTCCTCGATGTACAACTTCGGCCCCGTCGCCGGGGAGACGGAACCGGGCGGAAATTTCCCCATCGCCTCGTGGATGGGCCAGCTTAATAGCACTACTACCCTCGGCTTGCTCAATGGGAGATGCGCCAGCAGCATAGGGCCGGCCTTCAACCTGTTCAACGCCAGCCTCAACACCAGCGATACGCTGACCCCGCTCGAGAGCGCCTGGACGAATACCGCGACCCTCCCTCCCGACGCCAACGCCGACGACATCCCGGACTACCTCCAGAAGTACCCCCACTTCGTCAATCTGATGCTCGACCCGGACGGGGCAGGCGTCAAGCCGCCCCTGGTGCCGTATGCGCGCTACGCCGGCCACAAGCTGGTGTCCACCAGTTGGATGCTCATCCAGATTGTTATCCTCACCCCCGGCCAGATCTCGCAGCTCCCCGCTATCAAGGCCCAGATGGGCCCTGAGCTGGGCTGGGGCATACTAACTCTTCTGAATAACCCGATCGACCAGCAGGAGAATCCTGGGGCCGTCAGCGACTTCTGCACGAGCCTGCAGAGCATCACCACCCTCTACGGGACGACGGCGGTTGGCAACAACCCGCCAGATCCGGTCGGCAACCCTTCCCATTACGGGCCCTACGGCGTCGGTGCGGCGGCCACTACCCTCACTGCGGCCTGCGGCCCCAGCGGTGTGCCCGTGACCTGCAACGTGGTCAGTAACGCGGGCTTTCTAGCGGGCAAGGCCACCGTGGGCCCGCCCAGTCCGGAGTTGGCGACCATTACCGCCCTTCCTGTTGGCGGGACTCAGATCACGTTCGCCAGCCTGGCCAACGTCCACAACATCGGCGACCCGATCACCTTTAGAGTGTCCCAGATAAACCCGCCGGCCCTCAAAGGCATTCTGGGCAAGAACACGCACCTGAACCGCACCTACAGCCAGAGCGAGCGCGACTTCGACGGTGACAACTTGGAGAACGACCTGGACCCCTGTTTCTACACACCGGACCCCACCTGGAACCCGCGGACAACGGGCGCCCTTTCAGTTGGTAACTGCGTGGCTGGTGCGGCGGGCGACGGGGACTGCGACGGCCTGCCCAACACCTGCGACCCCTTCCCGGCGGTGTACGACGATGTCGGACTGGCCGAAGATGAGGACAACGACGGCTACAACAACCGCCAGGACATCTGCCCGCTGGTGGCCGACGGCCCGGGCCCGGGCAACCAGCTCGATACCGACGGGTTGATCGAGAACGCTGACCTGGGGCCCAAGCCGGACTCCATTGGCGACGCCTGCGACGACAGCGACAATGACGGCAAGGAGGACGGCAGCACCGTAGCGCCGGGAACCGCCGGCAGCGGCAACTGCCGCGACGGCATCAGCAACGACGCCGACGGTCTGGTCGACATGCTCGACCCGCAGTGCCTGGTCTGGACGGACAAGGGAGAGATAGCGGCAGGCGGGCGCACGCAGTTGGAGATCTACGGCACGAACCCGGGCACCGGCCTCTACTTCCACGCCATGCCCTGGGCTGCGGTGTGCATCGGCGACACGGACACTGACGGCGACGGCTACTGCAACGACCTGGAGACCCAGCTCGGCAGCAACACGGCCGTCGCCGGCAGCAAGCCCGAGAGCCTGGTGATAGACGCCTCGCTCAGCGGGGTCGGGGCCAATGTCAAGCCGGCGGCCAGGGTCCCCCAGAGCTGCAGCGACGGCGTGGACAACGACGCCGACACCAATATCGACGGCGCCGACAACAGCGCGCTGGGCTGCGACCCGACCAAATACGCCGGGGACGGTGACCGCGACGGCGTGGCTGACGTGGGACCGCCCGCCGACAACTGCGGCCTCTTGTGCCAGGTCCCCAACCCTGAACAGCACGACGCCGACCTCGACGGCAAGGGCGACGCCTGCGACGCCGACAGCTTCGTTGACATGACCACTAACAGCGACGCCGACACCTTCGTTGACCGCTGCGACAACTGTCCTACCACTACCTCTGCGGACCAGACCGACACCGACTGGGACCGCGCAGGCAACGTCTGCGACCTGGACGATGACAACGACGCCTTCAACGACACGATCGAGACCTACCTGGTCACCGACCCGCTCGACGCCTGCCCCGACGTTACCGGCCCCGGCGGCGACGACGCCTGGCCGCTGGACAACGACATGAGCAGGGACGTCACGGTTACCGGCGACGTGTTCGCCTACGTGGGCAAGGTCGGCTGTAGCGTGCCGGTCACCCCGTCCTGTAAACGCCTCGACCTGGACGTGACCGGCGACATCACCGTCACCGGCGACGTGTTCGCGTACGTGGGCAAGGTCGGCGCGGCCTGCACGCCGTAAGCGCAGAGATACAAGACCATTGGCTTGAGGAAACAGGACAAGACCGAAAAGGAGGTGGTTGACTGCAGCCGCCGATGAGATTGAGTGGAAGTATCGGTAGTAGGGTTTTCACCAAGGGGGTGCGGCAATGAAAAGGATCTTAGGGGGCTCAGTAGCGGCAGTGGCAATAATCATGCTGGCGTTACTGCTGTCCCAATTCTCGGGAGGGCAGTACCATACCTCCCATACCGCCTTCGCGGATACGGGTAACATTGACTTCGACATAGACCCGCTCATCGCGGAGGACGAGGACGGTGACGGCAAGGCCAACGACGGGTGCCCCAAGTTCGACGCCGCCGGCGACGAGGACGGGTGCGGAGGCGGGACGTGCGCCAACGGCATTGACGACACCGATACCTGCGACGGCCTTGGGACGGCGGATGGAGCCGACCAGAACGATGCCGACTGCGTAGGCGCAGGCGGCGAGACTGCCGGCGCGCAGTGCGCTGACGTGATCGACAACGACGCGGACGGTTACGTCAACGACGGCTGTGTGGCCGTCGGCGCTGCCGAGACCAACTGCAGCAACTCCAAGAACGTCCTGGGAGAGGTGCAGGGGTGCGTGCGCGTCGATGGCGCGACCGCCTTCGACAAGGTGCGCGACTACCAGATCGACGCCGTGGTCACGGGCAACACGACCCAACTGTTCTCCTATGACGCCTGGGTTACCTACGATAACACCCGGGTCAACGTCCTGGACGTCGGTGGTGTTCCCAAGAGTAACCCGCTGATCAAGAATCCCGGTGCCACCAACTTCTGCACCGACGAAGTTCCTGGCGACGCCAGGATGAGCATTGGCGGCCAGGCGAACTGCGGCGCTTCGTACTCCGGACTGCCTGGCACCGGCTGGGCCGGCGATGGCACGATCCTGCGCCTGAGCCTGGACATCGACTTCACCAACCCCGGCGTTGTCACCTTCGCCTACGCAAAGGGCAAGTACATTGACTCGGCCGGCGATCTTCACGCCAGCACCACCGGCTCGGGCAAGCTGGCCATCGGCGTGGACTGCCCGACGCCCTCGGCGGACCTGAAGGTTGTCTCGGCGGCATGCGCGGACCCGGCCTACAGCGGCGACCCGCTTGTGTGCGACGGGACCGACGCTCCGCCGACCACCATGGCCATCGACACGGGCACGAACCTGCACGTGGACAGCACGGGCACCAACCTCGGCCCCATAGACCCCGTACAGGCGGGAATCTGCCACACGGTCGCAGCCCCTACTGACTGCACCGTGAACAGCGCCGCCACGGCTACCGACTGCTGGACAGCACTGCCATTCCCGGGCGTTCCAGGCCCGATCAGCCCGGCCCGCACGCTGTCCACGAACTTCACGATCAAGTGCACGAAGCCCAGCGACCACCTCTTTGTGGTCACGAACAAGATCACGCTGCAGGAGCCCGGCCACAGCGACCCCGTCCCGGCCAACAACACCGACATCGAGAACGTATCGGTTGAGGTCACGGCGGTCAGCGACATCAAGATCAACAGCTTCTCGGCGGTGTGGACTGGGTGGAAGGTCGACAGCAATGGCGACACCGTACCGGACCTCCCCGTCATGAACGTCAACACACCCACGCCCCTCACCCTGCGCAAGGTCCTCCACAACAACGGCCTCTACGGACCGACCGAGGTGAGGTTGACCAAGACGGCGACCAAGCTGGTCGGCGACGCCACCGTAACCCCGGCCACGGATGAGGAGCAGGCGATCCTGCCGGTGAGCTCGGCGGTCACGGTGGACGAGGTGTTCACCATCAAGTGCGAGGACTCGTGGGTGGGGAAGCCGGCTACGTTCAAGTTCCAGAACACGGTGGCCCCCAAGGACGCCCACATTACGGACCCCGATGGTGCCACCGCCACTCCCGTGATATTCACGGTGCTATGTGTGGGGCGCTTCACGCCCACCTTCGACGCCAAGATCAAGACGGACGACGGCACGCTGACCCCGCCGGGCGCCACTGACACCTGCGTCCTCTACCTGCCTTGCAAGACCGAGACGACCGCCGCCGTTCCGCTCGACAACCCCTTGCAGCCGCTGGCCCTGATCCAGACGATCATGCCGGCGACCTTCACCCTTTCGCAAAGCTCGGCCGTTCCCAACAGCGCCACGGTGGGCAAGATCACCTTCAGCGTGATAGCCCACCTCCAGTCGGTGACGGATGGCTGTGTGCAGACTGTTGGTGGCGCGATATCCATATACGATGCCGCCATGCCGGCGGAGGGCACGACGCCGTCGCCCTACGCCCTGTTCCCGGGCGCCGGCAACTGCACCGGACCTACCCAGATGTGCGGCTTCGTCAAGTGGCCCGACCAGCTCACCGCGGTGACTAACTACATAGCGTACGCGTACCCCGGCTCCACGCTGTGGGCCCGCCACGTCGCCGTTGTCGCCGCACTGGGCCTGCCGGTCAACGAGCTGATCTGGAAGTTGTCTGCCACCCCCTCCGCGCTGTGCCCGACTGGCAATTGCTGGCTCAGCATCGGCGTGACCAAGAACCCGGACAACGACCTGGACGGCTCCTGGGACAGCCTTGTCGACCAGGACAACGACAACGACACCGTGATCAACTCGGTCGACAACTGCGACGTCACCGCCAACCTGGACCAGGCGAACAACGACGGCGACAGCGTGGGCAACGTCTGTGACCCCAACCCCGATAGCGTCGTCCTGAGTGACCCGGAGACCTACAATTGCACGCCGTACTACACGGACACCATCAGCCTGGGTAACAGCATCGCCCCGGTGGCGTTCCTGCGCTCGTGCGATGCCTTCGGGCCCCAGACCGTTATCGAGCTGCTGACCCGCCTGGACACCGGCCAGACGACGGTGATGTACGACCAGGTGAGCTGCATCGAGACCAAGACCGACCTCGAGGTGAACCTGGTCAAGGACGAGATCATCGGCAACGAGCTCGAGAATGACCTCGTTACCCCTGACCCCAGCGACATCGTCGGCGAGGATCTGACGGCCACCCGCACGGTGGACGTCGTTGTCTACAACAACGGCGCCGCTCCTACGGACTACAGCGTCCAGTTGACGCAGGTCTCCACCGACAAGAACAAGTGCGTATCGCACCTGGTGAAGAAGGCCGGTGACGTCCTGCACGAGTTCACGGTCGGCAACCAGTACTACAGCGTACTCAACTGGACAGAGCCCGAACTGGGTGCGTACACCACGTTCACCTCGCAGCGCGATTACACCATCGTCTGCAGCGTGGCCGGCTCGTTCTCCAACATCGAGCAGTTCGTGGTGGACATTGAGCCGATCACCATGGACGAGACGCACGCGATAGACAACCTCGCCGAGAACCACGTCAGCGTTGTCTCCGACCCGGACGTCGACGGCGACGGCGAAGACAACGCCGACGACAACTGTCCGTGGGTCCCCAACCCCGACCAACTCGACTTGGACGGCGACGGCGACGGTGACGCCTGCGACTGCGACGACGACGGCGACGGCATCGACGAGCCCGCCACGCACGACCCCTTGTGCTCGGGCGTCGACCAGTGCCCGGACCTCGCGGGTGACCCGCCCACGGGCTGCCCGATGAGCGACGTCTCCATCAAAGTCGACAAGGACGAGCTAGTTAACGTGGACGTCAGCGTGGACACGAACTACCCCATCGCCGTCACCGTCTACAACGGCGATGACGACGCCCTGGTGGACGTTGACCTCCTGCTGGTCTCCGCTGACCCGGCCGCCACGGCTGGCTGCACCATCTCCTGGGGGCACGACCAGGCTGGCCTGCTCTTGGTCGAGGAGGTCATCCTCGGCAAGCTCCACAGCATGCTGTCCGGCACTCTCGACATGGCTGCCGACGACTGGGAGACGCTCAACCTCCACGCCACCCTCCACTGCATAGACAAGAGCCTGCACACTAACGCCTTCGAGCTGGCTGCCGGTGTGGCTCCGCTGCCGCCCGTGTGGGACGAGTTCCCGGCCAACAACGTCCTGAAGAACTGGCCGGACGTCATCGCCTGGGTGACAGCGGACCTCAAGAAGGTCAGCTTCCAGGTTCTGAGCCCAGCCAACAACAGCGACATCAACGTCAGCGCCGACGTGCCGGTCATCGTCCGCTCGGTGATCCACAACAACGGGCCGTATCCCGAAGCTGTGGACATCCAGGACGAGATCCTGGGCGCCGCGCCGGCTGACTGCGAGATCGATCCCGACAGCGTGACCACAGTTGAGGTCGACGGCGTGCCGATGGGCGAGGTCGTGACTATCGACAGCGCCTTCACGATCCACTGCTTGCAGCCCAGCCTCCACGTCTTCACCTTCCAGGACGAGGTGTCGGTGCTGACCGAGCACGTGAAGGACCCGATTGGCAACAACACCAAGTCCACTACGCTGACGGTCCACGCCATCGCCTACGCTGACGTCGAGATCGTCGACCAGGCCTGGGTCGACCCGCCGGCCTCGATCGCGGTCAGCGCCGACGTGCCGGTGACCCTGGAGAAGGTGCTCAAGAACAACGGAGCGCTGCCGGTCACGGTGACCGTCAACAAGACGGCGACCTTTGAGCCCCGCCTGGGACAGGCTCCGGGTGAGTGCACCATCACGCCGGCCGCCGCCAGCGAGGATGTGACCCTGGCTGCGCTCGAGACGAAGACGATAAGCGAGGAGTTCACCATCCACTGCTCGAAGCCCAGCTTCCACGACTTCGAGGTGGTGAACGTGGTCAGCGGGCCAAACGAGGCGCACATTGTTGACTCCAACACGGGCAACAACACCTCCGCTGCGGTCCTGACCGTGGCGAGCATGGGCCAGGCTGACATCAAGCTCACCAGCTGGGCCCTCCCCGACGACCTGGCGTGGAGAACCGGCTACCAGGTGCTGATCCACCAGGCGACGCCCAACCCGGGCAACCCGCTCGCCAACGAGGTCATCGCATCTGACGAGGTCATCCACAACAACGGCCCCTTCGGCCCCGTCAGCGTGGTGGTGAACAAGTCGGCTACCTCGCTCCAGCCGACCGTGTGCACCATCGCCCCGCCGACCGCCGCCTGGCCAGCGACTCTGGCCGTCGAAGCAGACGCCTCCGACTCGGAGAGCTTCACGGTCACCTGGGTTCCCACCGCGAAGCCACCGTACGTCTGCACCGTCCGACTCGTGAAGACCGTTTCCATCGACACCCTTCACGTCAGCGACCCCAGTCCCATCTCGGTGACTAAGGATATTGAGGTCGTGCGTGACAGCGACAACGACGGGATTCCGGACGACGGCAACTTCGACGGCGACGACGCCGACAACTGCGTCACCGGTGACTCCACGGAGTGCGACGACAACTGCGAGTACGTCGCCAACGCGGACCAGACGGACAGCGACGGCGACGGCAAGGGCGACGTCTGCGACGACACACCGTGCCACGACGTGGAGGTGAAGAGCCTGACGGTCTTCGGTCCCGCTCCCGTCAACCTCTCCGACACCACGGGCCACTACATGTGGTCCCTCGGCGAGATTGGCAATGACCCCGACTGCCCCTACGACCACACGGAGACCGTGACCCTCGCCCTCACCATCACCCCACCGGTGCCCGCGGCCTGCACGGCTGTGACCCAGCAGATCCTGCCCGGTCGCAACCCGTTCTACCTGCTGGCGTCGGAGCAGAAGTGGGTGCTCTACCGCACTCGCTTCGAGTGCCACGACCCACTCCCGAACCCTCCGTGGAATGACGCGGTGGGGATCTACCCGCTCGATGTCAAGCTGTGCATCGACCACGTGGCGCACCCCGACGGCGGCGACGACCTCAATCTGGCTAACGACTGTCAGACGAGGGCGAAGTCCCTGCTGATCAGCGACCAGATGCCGTAACGGACGGGAAGCCTGCCGCGTAGGTATACAGACGCGGGAGAGAGACGCGGGAGGGGGGAAACCCCCTCCCGCGTTTGTTTATGCTCGCCAGGCCAGCCTGCACTATCCCCAACTCGCGGCGACATCGGGCCGGTTGAACCGAGACCCTTCGCTGCGCTCAGGGTGACAACGCGAGCCACCGTCATTCTTGCATCTTGTGGAGGCAGGGGACTGACAAGCCGCCGCCATGCTGAGCGCCACCCTGACCGTCATTCTGAAGCGCAGCGAAGAACCCCAGCGAGCGGCTTGGGCTGGCTCCCACCCCCGCTCATGGTGAGCCTGCACCCCCGCTCGTGGTGAGCCTGCCCATCCCCGCTCGTGGTGAGCCTGTCGAACCACGAAGGGAGCTGGGGCGCCTCAACACCATCAATCGTTGTCTGCTGGGGAAAGAATGCGTGACTGCCGCTGGGGAGAAAGCCTACAATTGAGGCACGCCCGCGCCGGAGCGGGCGCGCCGAGGGGAGTCACGGACAGATGCTGGCGCTGCAAGAGATAAGGCGCAAGAAGCTCCAGTTCGGACTCATAAGCCTGATTGTGGGTCTGGTGGTCTACCTGCTGGTGATGATCAGCGCCCTGGGCAGCGGCCTGCTCTCGGCCATGTCCGGTGCGGTGAACTCCTTCGATGCCGACCTGGTGGTGTTCAGCGCCGATTCCAACGACAGCTTCCTAAGGAGCGAGCTCACGGCCAGCCAGCGCGACGCCATAGCCGAGGTAGGGGGCGCAACGGCAGGCGTCGGCTACATGGCGGCGACGGCCCAGGAGGATTCGCTGACCGAGGACGTGGCCCTCTTCGGCTTTGAGCCGGGGAGCGTCGCTGAGCCGGCCGTCCGCTCGGGCCGCGCTCCCGGGGGCGAGGGCGAGATCCTGATCGACCGGAGCCTATCGCGCTCCAGCGGCCTGAAGGTCGGCGACCAGATCACCATGCGCAATGCCTTGATAGCCTACAACTTCACCATCGTTGGTGAGGTTGACGAAGGGCAGTTCCTGGGGCTGCCGTCGGCCTATGTGCTCCTGGACAAGTGGCGCGAGATGCGCTATCCCGGCCAAGGAGAGGACGCCCCAGCTGCCAGCGTCATCCTGGCGCGAGGGCACGCGGATGACCTCGGCGCTCGCATTGAGGCGGCGGTGCCGAATACCAGCGCGCTATCCAAGAGCGAGGCCATAAGCGCGATAGGAGGCGTGACTGAGCAGGAGCGGGTAGTAATGGCCATCGAGCTCTTCGGCTTCGTCATCGGGGCGCTGGTCATCGGCTCCTTCTTCTTCGTCCTGACAATGCAGCGGGCATATGAGATCGCCATAGTCAAGGCGCTGGGCGCCTCGAGCTGGTACGTCTTCGGGCAACTGATCCGCCAGGTGGTAGCCGTCGCTCTGGCCGGCCTGGCGCTGGGAGTGGCGCTGGCGCTGGTGACGGAGGCGACGCTCCCCTCGGACATACCGTTGCAGATAACGGGCGGCGCCTTCTTGACGGGAGGGGCCAGCATAACCATCGCGGCGCTCCTGGGCAGCCTCTTTTCCGCCCGCCAGGTGGTCCGAGTAAACCCTATGAGCGCCCTGGGGCAGGTGTGATGAGCCAGGACGAACAAGGCCTGCTGGCGCAGTCTCTGACGAAGGTCTTCGGATCCGGCGACACGGCAGTGGAGGCGGTGCGAGACGTCTCCTTCTCGGTGCGGACGGGGGAGTTCGTGGCCATCGTGGGGCCGAGCGGCTCCGGCAAGACGACTCTCCTGGCCATGCTTGGCGGGCTGCTCATCGCCACCAACGGCCGCGTTGTTGTGGGCGGCAGCGACATCTCACGCTGGAGCGAGGCGCAGCGGGCACGGTTCCGCCGCGAACGGGTAGGGTTCGTCTTTCAGGGCTTCAACCTGGTGCCCTACCTGACCGCCGAGCAGAACCTCATGGTCATCCCATCGATCTCCGGCAAGGTGAGCCGAGAGGCGCGAGCACGGGCGCGCCAGTTGCTGCGAGAGCTGGGCGTTGAGAGACGCGCTCACCACCTGCCAGGCGAGCTCTCCGGCGGGGAAAGGCAGCGGGTCGCCATCGGCCGGGCCCTGATGAACGATCCCCTACTGGTGCTGGTAGACGAACCCACCTCGAACCTGGATTCGGAGCGTGGCAATGAGGTGGTGCACAGCCTGGCTGAGGAGGTCAAGATGCGGAACAAGATCGGCATCATGGTCACACACGACCGCCGCATGTTGACTCACGTGGACAGAGTGCTGGAGATGGCTGACGGGCGACTCCAATCGCCGGAGCGGCAGTAGTGAGAGGACTCTGGGAAACAGTCTGAACCGACCAGCGCGTTCGAGAAGTGGTGATTCAAGAGGGAGGCCAGCCATGCCCAACTTGAGAGCGATCTTCACAAACCTGAGGGCCCCCATGCCGCTGAGCCGCAAGGTCCAACGGCTCGTAGCCAACAACTGGACGAAGATCCGCACCCGCAGCAGGTGCTGCGGCCACCACGGAGAGCCCGGGTGTTGAGAGGTGGGGGCTGGCTCGGGTGCCGAGCCGCCGCAGCCTGGAAAGACGCCGGACTAGGCGTGCCGTCTGCTGCCATTCACCGTATGTGGATTATTTTCACGAAATTTGTGCTGAGACGCGAGATTTATGTTGACAAATGGAGGCTGAAGATGTTACTATGCACTCGATCTAGTGCGCGCGAGCTCGCGCGGGCGCGGTGCCTGCGTGCGGTGTTCTATACCCGCGCGTGGAGCGTGGTATGTTCAGCTACCGCGCGGGCTTGACTTACAAAGGGCCGGGCGGGAAGCTGACGCCCCACAGGCGGCTTAGGGCGCCCGCTAGGTTCATAGCTCGGGGGTGCGGCTTGAGCAACATCCAGGCGGCGCGCCGGCCAGTCGCTGTCGCATTAGTTAGCCTTTTACTCCTCGCCGTCCTCGTCGGGCTGGGGACAGCATGTATGGCTGTCCTCGCGGGAGAAGACGGCCCTCAAGTAACCACCGACAAGGCAAACTACCTGCCATCGGAAACCGCTGTTATTACCGGCTCCGGATTCGAGGCCGGTCAATTCGTAGACATCCCCGTGATTCGGCCCAACGGATCCATCGTCAAGGGCGATGGCAGCTTCGAGCCCGGCTGGGACACCGTTCTGACCGACGAATTCGGCGGCTTCATCTACCACTACACTCTGAATGGCATAGACGGACTGTACACGGTCAAGGTGTACCCTTCGCCCTGGGGTGGCCCTGAGTCCGGCGAAACGCCCCTAGCAACTACGACATTCTGGGACGGATTCTACAGCCTTACGTTTGTGGCGGCAGCGCCCACGACCTATAGCGGGTATACGCCGCCGTGGCCTTCCTCTGTTCCATCGGACATCACCGGGGAGACCTTCTCACAAAAGCAGACATCTCTGGCGCCGTCGGAGGTCATGCTGGGTCAGATAATCATTTTCTACATGGAGATCAGTGCCAGCTCGAAAGCCAGCCCTGACAAGACCGTCAATTTCCAGTCGAGCTGGTGCATGGCCACCACGAACGGCAGCGACTTCGGTTATGACGAGTCGTGGGGCGTCATGAAGGCGTTCGTGGACAAGACTGACACGCCGTCCTACCACGGAGACGGTGACGAAACCCTCACGTTCTCCTGGCTCGTACAACCGGGTGCGTGCCAGAACGAAATCGGGGGGACCTTCGCCGTCGGCCACATTGACCCCGGCGAGAAGGTCATCGTCGAGATGTGGCTCGCCCTAGAGGACTCGATTCCCCAGGGTGCCAACGGCAACGTCCAGTCCCGGCTGGGTGACGCCTGGTTTGACACGACGAGTATACCTACAGGCCAACAGACGGTCCCGCTCCTCAAGATCCAGCAGATCGAGGTGTGTGACGGCGTGGATAACGACGGCGACACGCTGGTAGATGAGGGCTTCCCTGACAGCGACGGCGACGGCGTGTGCGACTGCGTTGACAACTGCCCAGCAGTCGGCAACCCAGGACAGCAAGACTGCAATAGCAATGGCGCGGGAGATGCCTGCGATGCAATAAATCCAGCCGCGGCCGACTCAGACTGCGATGGCGTAGATGATAACTGCAATGGTGTTGCCGATGACGGATATGTCCCAACTCCTACTAGCTGCGGCGTCGGTGTATGTGGGGCCGCAGGACAAATGACCTGCGTCGGCGGAAACCTCCAGAACACCTGCGCCCCCGGTAGCCCAACCGGCCCCGACAATGACTGCGACGCCCTCGATGACGACTGCGACGGCTCTGCCGATGAGCACTATGTCGCTACTTCTACCAGCTGCGGCGTCGGTGTATGTGGGGCTTCAGGTCAACTCCTCTGCGTCGCTGGAAACCTCCAGAACACCTGCGCCC